>Ga0307517_10010825_pt1 | contig 12715 bp, 8 predicted proteins | sample 23_EM_MG_FD_194515 | JGI IMG/M metagenome (GOLD analysis project Ga0307517, IMG submission 194515) | Populus trichocarpa ectomycorrhiza microbial communities from riparian zone in the Pacific Northwest, United States - 23_EM | ecosystem: Host-associated > Plants > Roots > Unclassified | place...
TCTTTGAATTAATTAAGGTGTTTGACAACTGGATTCCTTACTTTAGTTATTTTATTTACGAATGCCCACCTCTGTTTCTCATTAATTTCATCTCTTATCACATTACAGTTCTGTCTACTTGTGCACACAATTCGTGTACTTTTAGGCCATGTTTGATTTTATTTTTAAAAATTTTATTTATTTATTTTTATATCATTTTAGTGAATAGTTTTTAAATCCGATCGAGTGATCGACTCAGCTTAAATCTTGAATCACTGAATCAACCCTAATTTTTTTAATAAATTAAAACGATGTCATTTTGGTTCAAAATAAATAAATAAATAGTCAATGATTTACAACATGGTTTTTGACCGAGTCTTTCCAGGTCAAACCTGTTAGGTCACTCGGGTTTTTTACTTTCCTTATTTTTTCTTAAATCTGGTCCGATTCCAACCCCAAGTCAGCCGGGTGCAGGGTTTACCAGCCTAGTTGGGTCGGATTTTAAAACTAAGTTATAGTATGTTGATGTCAAAAATAAATTTTAAAAATTAAAAAAAATATTAAATACTTTAAAAAATAATCACTAATACTATGATGTCAAACAATCTCTATTTAATTTGGCTTTGTATTTGTTGGCTGTTAAGATGTAGGATTTCATTTTTCATTTTATACTGTGGAATGTAGTATTTTTTTAATTTCATTAAAGATAATTACAAAAACCTTTTAATAATTTTATCTAAACTTCACTTTTTTTCTATACATTTATAAATTACATTTCATATCCTGGATTAAACAAAATTTTCAAATAAAACATATTGTTGAACATGCAAAAATTCAAATAAAACATATTGTTGAGCATGCAAACTGTTATTGAACATATAGACTACATGATGAAAAATGTAATTTTTAAAAATACAAAGAAAAAATAAAATTCAAAATCAAACTATAAAGAATTTTTACAATTATCCCATTTCATTATCATAGCATGAATTAAGTTATTTTTAATAAGTTTAGAGAATTAGTTTTGATTTGCATCTAAAAGTATTTTTAAAAGCAACAAAAAAAAAAGAGTTAGTTTATTAATTTTTTTTCTTTTAAACGTTCTATAATTTTGTGATTAGAAAGTTGTAATAATTATTACTAGGAATTGAGTAGCAAGAAATCTAAACTTTTAATTGATTTTTCTAAAACTTGTTTTTAATCCATCCATTCATTAGACATAGGAGGAGGATCTACACTAATAAATGATATAGCAGTAGAATCTTATGCAACCTATGACATTATTGCTTCGTACAAATACTAAAAGGAAGGAATTATGCTCCCAATGAAAAAGAAGTGATTATGGTACGGATTTAATCCATCCATTGGTATTTGATTGCCCGTCAGAACTTGCATTGAATGATGGGAATGCGAATAACCAAAAAGATGTCGTATACATTTGCAAACTCAGTTAAATCCAGGGGTATGGATGCAAAATAAGCTACACTCTATAATATTAATAATTTAATGTCTCCTCGCTCAGCATCCGCTCAGAGAAAGTGAGTCAGAGGGTTTCAGAAGGGAGTAAACGTATTTAATTTTCACAACCTCCAAGCCCACCTTCCGCATATTCTTTACTTCCCTTCTTTGGTTTCTACATTCTACAAACAACAACAATAACAACAACCAACAACAATAAAAAATAGTCACCTACTTGTAAATGGGTTCACCTCACAAACCCTAGAAATCTTACTCCAAGCAAACCCAGATTCAGCTTAGGAAACCCACTTTAGCCATGGCCAAGCTCTCCATTTCTACCTGCTTAACAGTGTTAACTTTCATGATTTTCCACTTGAAAATGCTACATGCTGTCTCAAGTTACTCCTTTTCATTTGGAAGTTTTGATAAAGATCCAAACTTTGAGTCCAGCATTGCTCTTTATGGTGATGCAAAGGTTGTTGGTAATAGTTCTTCTCTTCAACTCACTCGCCCTGTGAGCTTAAGTGCTGGACGAGTCATGTACAAGCAACCCATCAAGCTTGTTGAAGGTAATCCTGGAAATTTGGTTTCCTTTTCCACTTATTTCTCATTCTTGATGTCACCTGATAATGGAGATGGTTTAGCTTTTGTAGTGGTTCCTAGTGGTTTTAATGCAAGTGTGTTTGATAACACCCCATTTGGGCTTTATTTAGGACCCGAGAAAAGTAGTCCTAAATTTGTTGCTGTTGAATTTGATACGATGAGGGATGCTAAGTTTGGTGATTTGAATGATAACCATGTGGGAATTGATGTGGGTGGTTTTGTATCAGTTAAAGTGAGAGACGTTTCATCTAATAATATGGTGTTGAATAGTGGAAAAAGATTGCATTCTTGGATTGATTATGAAGCTGGTTCGAAAACATTAGAGGTTAGATTGAGTCATTCTGGTGATATAAAGCCAATTGACCCATTGCTCTCTCACCCAATTGACCTGTCAAAAACGTGGAATGATGAGAAAGTGTTGATAGGCTTGACCTCATCAAATGGTAATTCTTCCCAGACATGTTTCCTCCATTCATGGAACTTTAAGCTAAGGCGAGTCCCGCTTTGGATGCATTCTCAGCCACTGGACCCTCAGGATTTTGCTAAACATGAGAAACCAATGGTGGTTCAGAAGAAGAGTGGTTGTATTTTAAAAATGCTTACTGCAATGATCTTTGGCACTGCTTGTGGAGCAATGGGGGCGTTCATGGTGTTGTATCTTTGGACCATTTTTGGCAATAGGCGCCCTGTCATGCCAGAAGAGTGTTCTGTCCCCCCAGTGGATTTCGAATACAAGAAAGTCAAAGTTATTGTAGATAAAGCCATCGAAGATGGCAAGCATTAGGTGCTTGAGCTTAGATCTGTTGGAGTCTGTGTTGTAAATCCCTGTTCTTTTTTTTTGGTAATTGTTTTAGCAGGTTTTATTGTGTTGTTGTAACTGATAGTTAAATATCTAAATGTAGTTTGTGGCATATTGTCTAATTACGGGAGCACTGAAATTAACTTTGAATTGATGTAATGGTTTGCATTAATTCATTTTGTGAAGCCATTTTCACTTGCGTAATCTAGCCTTTATTATGTTTATAACCTTGTCTGTGCTTGGTTTATCCCACTTATCTAATTCATTCTATAATCAACTGTCATGTTTTTACTTGCTTTGCTCTATGTTCCAAATTTTCTAGCAGTGAACAAAGATGCGCAAGACCACTGGATTGTCATTGCCTTTTAGCATAACAGAGCAAGCTATCAAACCGCAAAGGCACATGCTACTGTAGTCATTCTTGTTTAAGAGTATTCTATAATTATGATCCTTATAGTGATTTAAATACCGGCAGTTGGTGCTAGACTAAGTTTATGTACATGGTGAAAGTCATACCAAAAGCTTGCAATTAATTATCATTTTTAATGAGTGAAAAGTGGAAATTATGAATGATAACCTGATGGTCAATAGCTGTGGTGTTTTTCTGAGTTGAGATTTTTCTCAACATAGCATTTTATCTCTAGATACGGTATGAACTGTTGCCAGATTTAAGGTTGGCTGAAGGCAGTCGTTTTACTATGTTTGAGAAATGTTACTGGGAAGCAGATTTCTGGAATTGCTAGTCTGTGTCTCGTAGCTATTCTGTTAACTTTTGCTAAAACTGTGAACCCTGTGGTATTTCAGAGTAGTTGTCTTATGAGAATGTTGCAGTGCTCTTTAGTACCTGCTAGTGGACTCCGGGAGAATTGTTTGTGTTAACATCAATCAACGATCTTTGACATTAGGGGCATCCGTTGGTGCGAGAGGAGTGTTTTTCCCACCTGCATAATTCTGAGGGCAAGAGCAGCTGTGAGGGGGCAACCGTGGATGTAAGAGGCGAGGTTCTGGGTTGTGTTGGATTTTTTGTGTAAATTCCTGTCCTTTTCATGCTGCTCTTCACAGATTTCTAGCATTTGTTGTACCATGAACGATTGACCAAATGCGGTTTTTTTTGTTACACTGTCTAGTGATGGGAGCATTGGTGTTTAACTTCAGAACTCTGAAACAGTTTCAGCCCTTATTCTCAAAACTCTATGTTGCGGTGGGTTTCTGCTTTGATTAAATTCCTTTCTTGAAAGCCCTTTTCTCTGAGTTTTAAGTGGTTATTGATAAAATTGTAACCTTTAGGTTTTGTTCTAAAGGTGACCAGAACGTTATACAGCCCGGGAACTTGCTAAAAGTAATCTGTGAATCTCTGCAAAACTTCAAGTTTCTTATTCGGCTTCTCTTCAAGGCCCATGCTATTGTAGACTCCGTTTCATCTTTGATAGCTGCTACAGTTCAACCTTTGTTCTCTCTGTCTTCAGAGGTTTAATTTCTAGTGCTATCTGCTGGAGTGGAAGTACAGCGGCGGTGCAGTTTCACAGGAATCCGTGTTTTGTGTGCTCCATGGTGGTCATTTACATGAGAGCTGAAAATAGAATGATCCCCAGATACTCTCTAAGCTCGGAGAAACCGTGTCGTTTCTTTCCATTTGTGTACAGAGTTGAGCTTAGCTTTCCAGCCTTCCTTATATTGAGGAAAGTTTTATTAACATGATTGCATAATGTTTTGTGGCCAAAAGCAACATTGTCCAATGCTGTATCATTGATGTATAATGGCAAATGAAGTTTAAGTTATCAATCACTTGAGGAACAGACATCATGTAGTTACTTTAGAGAGAAATAATAACATAATTAGAATGCAACAGTTGATTGAAGAAGAGATGTTAATGCTAGATTAACATCTCTAATTGTATCCGCATATAAGAGGTACTTGTTTAACAATCCTTGTTCCCTCCCTTCTGAAAACCCAAGAAAGAAAGAAAGTACCAAAACTACAAACATTTATATGTATGACGATAAAATGGCCTCCATCTGCCTGGAATCATCCATTCTGTTGCCAGAGACTGACAGCAGAATGTTGGCTTGCATTTCTTTCAACGTCCACTACCTCAATCACAACCCAACTCCAAGCATTTTCATTCAACATAGTAACATGGATCAAGATCACATGTCATGGAGTTCCTCCTCTTCATCCTCATAGTCCTCATCGGCTGTGGCATCTTGGTACTGCTGATACTCAGAAACCAAATCATTCATGTTGCTCTCTGCCTCTGTGAACTCCATCTCATCCATTCCTTCCCCAGTGTACCAATGCAAGAAAGCCTTCCTCCTAAACATGGCAGTAAACTGCTCGCTCACACGACGGAACATTTCCTGAATTGATGTCGAGTTTCCAATGAATGTCGATGCCATTTTCAGTCCTGTAGGAGGAATATCACAAACAGTTGATTTGACATTGTTTGGGATCCATTCAACAAAGTATGAAGAGTTCTTGTTTTGAACATTGATCATCTGCTCATCAACTTCCTTGGTACTCATTTTGCCCCTGAACATTGCTGAGGCTGTCAGATACCGACCGTGGCGCGGGTCTGCTGCACACATCATGTTCTTTGCATCCCACATTTGCTGGGTGAGCTCTGGGACAGTCAAGGCACTGTACTGCTGCGAACCACGTGAGGTCAGAGGAGCAAAGCCCACCATGAAGAAATGGAGCCGAGGGAAGGGGATCAGATTCACAGCAAGCTTTCTCAGGTCAGAGTTAAGCTGTCCTGGAAATCTCAGGCAACATGTGACCCCAGACATTGTAGCAGAAATCAAATGATTCAAATCACCAACTGCGCCGAAAAGAACAGTGAAATAAATAACAAAAACATAAAAGACATTAAAATCCCTAGCTAAAAACATATGAACATCAAAGTTCTTACAGCTTGGAGTAGTGAGTTTGAGGGTACGGAAGCAGATGTCATAGAGAGCTTCATTATCAAGGACCATACATTCATCTGCATTTTCAACAAGCTGATGCACAGAAAGGGTTGCATTATAAGGCTCAACAACCGTATCAGAAACCTTGGGAGAGGGAAAGACGGAGAAGGTAAGCATCATCCGGTCTGGATATTCCTCTCTGATCTTCGATATCAAAAGAGTTCCCATACCGGATCCAGTCCCTCCTCCTAAAGAATGGCACACCTGAAATCCTGCAAATCCAACAAACCCCACCCCACCCCACCTTAGCAACAAGACCAAAACCAAATTTCCATTTCAAAAAGAAAGAAAGAAAGAAATACCAACCCTGCAAGCAATCACAATTCTCTGCTTCTTTTCGGACAACATCGAGGACAGAATCAATCAACTCGGCACCCTCGGTGTAATGGCCTTTAGCCCAGTTGTTTCCGGCACCAGATTGTCCGAAAACAAAATTATCAGGTCTGAAGATCTGGCCATAAGGACCGGACCTGACACTATCCATAGTACCAGGTTCAAGGTCCATAAGGACAGCCCTTGGAACATACCGGCCATTACCTGCCTCGTTGTAATAAACATTGATCCTTTCAATCTGCAGCTCAGAATCTCCATTCCATTTCCCAGTTGCATCAATTCCGTGTTCTGCACAAACCACCTCCCAGAATTTTGCACCAATTTGATTGCCGCATTGGCCTCCTTGGATGTGAAGAATCTCACGCATCTTGAACGAAATGAGAATTAGGAAGGAGTTTATATTTTATTTTATTTCGGCAGAGGAAATGGAGAGAATGAGAGAGAGAGGAGGGTGTAGGGACAGGGGGGGCTTTTATAGGAAGATATATCTAACGGTTGGAAGTGGGTTTGGGTATGAACGGTGAGGAGTGAAAGGGGCTGGTTTTGAATTGGCGAGTGAGTGAATGTGAGTTGTAACGTTAAGAATGGAGATTTTAGCTGGATGCGATGCGATGCCACGCCATATAGATTTTTGAAATTCAAAATTCGAGAGGACACAGCTGGATGTTACCATGAATGACTAGTTTTTGTTTTTTTTCTAATCCCTTTACAGTATGTTTATTTTTTTTATTTAAAAAATATTTTTAAAAAATAATTAAATTTTTTTCTTCAAATTTTTCTTTGTATTTTTATATTATTTTAACATGTTGATATCAAAACATCCGCTACCACAATACCAAATAAACTGTTAATTGATACTTAGATGATATTTGGAAACACAGCACCGCATTTCATAAAAATATAATTTTTCTTATGCTTAAAATTAATTTTATTTTTATGTGTTTGTATCGTTTTGATATGCTGCTGTTAAAAAATAAATTTTAAAAAATAAAAAAAATATTATCTTTTCAATGTATTAATTTGTTCTTAATAAATGACTATTGCTTTTTTAAAATATTTTTTTACTTTAAAAAATATTAAAATAATATTTTTTATTATTTTTTAAAATTTATATTTGATATCAGCATATCAAAACGATTCAAAAAATACTAAAAAAATTAAGAGAAAAATTTAAATTTTAACAAAAAAAAGAAAAAAAAGTTGAAACTCACTCCCAAGCTTCATCAAAATGTCAGCAAATGAATTGTTGGTTGCCATTCATTCAAACAATTATTTTTTACTTTTCTAGGATAATATTTATATATATATATATATATATATATGTATGTATATTTTTATTTTTAGGATGAACTTTTTTAATTTTATCTTCTAATTCTATCTATCTTTCCTATCAAGCAACTACTCCTAAAATAATATAAAATTTATTTATAAGATAATGACACTTATTGTGAGCTGGCTATGTGTGTTTTAGTGGCCGTCTAATCTTAGCAAACATAATAATTGCAAGTATAATATTTATTCGTAATAAATCCAATGAAAAAAAAAACTATCAACACGCGTACAAAATGCACATTAAGAATCCGTTTGTTTACGCGGCTGCGGTTAAAATAAAACGCAGCAAATATATGTTTGGTTAAAAAAAAAACGTTGTTTGCTATTCATGGGTCTCACTTTTTACTGCGTTACAAACTCAGTAATCGCGAAGCAGCAGGAGGCTGCTTTTGTTTCAACAGTAAACAATGGGCAACACATATTTAAGCACTGTGCATGCTAATTAATTAGCATGCACAGTGCAACTTGCATACACTGTACACTGTATGCATGTTACACCGTTCATACTAATTAATTCGCATGAACAGTGTAACATGCATACAGTTCCGGTTGGACCGGTTCTGGCCAAACTGATTCCGGTTCAAAGCTTAAAATACATTAATCAGATTCAACCCAGTAAAATAAAAAATATTTTTAATTTTTTAATTGTTTTTTATTCGAAAAACTAGTGTTTAACATTATTTAATGACACTACATAAATTAGACAGAGATCGCTTGATAAGGTAGCATTTGCAGAATTTGATCGCAATCCTAATTTCGTTCTTGATTATATTTTACCTGATGTTATTGCGCGCTTAAAAAACCAAAAAAACTGTAGTCCTTGTCGGATGTATTTCATACGTGATGGAATTGTAGATATTTTAATGAAACAATAAAAAATATTTTATATAAAGTATTATTTATTTCATGATGTAATAACAAAAGTTAAATCTACAATATTTAAATTAAAAACTATCAATATTAATATATATTTTTTAAAATTATTTTATAACCTCAATTTCAAAAATATTACTAACCCAAACACATTAAAACTACTTTTTCTTCAACCTCAATTTCAATAACAGTTTTAACCAAACACCTATTTTTTTCAAACCAACCTCAACTAAAAGTAATTTTTATAAAACAACTTTTTTCAAACCACAACCACAACAACTATTGCAATACCAAACATACTCTAAAGATTGCACGTAACATTTTCTCAGGTCAAATTGTTATTTAAGCAAATTATTTCATTGTTTCATTGGGTTGATTAATGTTGTAAGAATAACATTAACTAGGTGCGAAGTGATTTATTTATGTTTAATTAACTTATATAAATATTCTAAATTGTTTTGATCTTGATGTGAGTGCGTGTTAATACATTTAAATGCCATTCACAATTAAATCTCCAATTTTTCCTGCTATAAATAAAACAAAAATTGCATTTGAAAAAGGAATTAGAAGTAAACTCTAATCAAGTGGCCAGCTTATTTTTTTAAAACAAGAAAAACTGATTTACAAAATCATTAATTACTAAGAATATACTCGGATGTTGACCCATTCACGAATGAAGTGTTGGTCTAACAATTAAAATACTGCTATATTCTTACAAGGATGAGAACACAAGTTTGATTTCTAGAAAGTGTATTTATTGGGAGGACAACCACAAAACCCGAACGGGACTAGTCTCACTCTTTAAAAGGATGTAAGAATACCCGGGTAAGAAAAAAAATATCTTAACCCATTCAAATAACTAAAACCAATTTTTTCAAAGAAAAAAAAGATTATTTAAATTCAAATTTGTACTTCATTTAATAAAGTTATTTAAATTCATAATAACAACAATACAACATGAGGAGTGTTGTGTTGTGTTGTGTTGTGCGTGGGCGCGCGCGTGTAAAACACTTGTGAAGTTTTCAAGTTTTTAGCGGGTCCCGCCCGACAATTTCCTCTCATTGATAAATAATAACTCCGAGGTCGTATAGTATAAGAAGGGGGTAACGCCCAGGAGTTTTGGCATGTATTCATGCTTGCGCGGGGTGATCTCAGCTGGAGCACGGGATAGACTTACTCTCATACCAAACACACTCCAAGCTTAAAACCTAAACCTAGCCGCCTTTAAAAGCACGGCAGCGGGCATGCCTCGCTAACAAATTATAGGGTTTTGTTCTAACAACAGTGGAACTGGAAGAAGGTATCTTACATAATTGTATGCGACTAATCAACAAGATTTTCGTTTAGTGCTTTCAATTGTTCAAATTTGCTTATACGAGCATCAGTGATGAGTTAGCCAAATCGTTATCCTTGCACTTTGATTTTACAGTGAAGAAAATCATGGGGACAGATTTCTCTGAGATGCTCTTTCTCTCTGTTTTCTTCTTATTTGATTTTAATTTTAATTTTATTTTTAATCGTGGATCAATGATGTTATTGATTTTACTGCGTTATCTTCCTGCATCTAACAATGAAATGGAGATAAATTTTGTACACGCTGAGATCCATTTACCATTATGATTTCTTGTTTTGCTGGTTGGAGCGTTCCTTGATAGCTTGTTGCTATCTGTGAGGGGATCAATGATTTTACTTTGAAAAAACTGCGTTATCTTCCTGAATGGGAAATATTGGAGATCCCAACTGTATATAACACTCTGGGATCCTTTTTCCTTTATATTGCTTTCTTTTCTCTTTTCATTTGCTGCTACAGATACGAAGACTACTTTCACTCTGGGTTTTACAGTAACAGTGTCTTTTTTATTTCTGCGAAATTGGGTGGGTATTTGATGTTGGAGTAGAGCAAAGTTGTTGCCATCCGCTCAACCAGGCGATAATTCTTTTGTGGAAACGATCTGTTCATGTGACTCGGAATGTTTTCTCTATGTTTTACCCCCTTGATTTCGGTTTATAAATTGCTATTGCTTGCTGTCACAGAATCAATGTTGTTACTTTGAAACTGTGTTATCTTGTCTGAAATTTATATGCTATACAGCCTTTTGTTTTCTCATTTTGGTAAAATTTGATTCAACAGTTGTCTTGATTTATTAGCTTGCTGGGCCTTGCAATTTTTCTTGAGGAATTTTCCTGGGATTTTTAGGTCTACGCCATTCAAAATCTGACCAAATTAATATTCATATATGATGTAAAACCACCGAAAGAGCCAGAATGACAAGAACCATAACAGGACCTCCATTGTAGGACAATGGTAATGTATAAAGGTCCGGTCTGGTTTGGGCCAAAAAATCTAACCGAACGAGGAGTTGTGATTTCCTGAGATTGTGAACAGGACCGAATTGAAATCTGTTATTGGTTTTTCCTCAACCGGTTAAATTGAATTTTTCCTCTGCTTTATTTTCTCAGTAACCAAACATACATATAAACTGTTTTTTTGAAACTGTACCTGAAAGCATCCATTACTTGTAAAGGGTGAGGAACCCTTTGGAACCCTTTGATTTGACACGCAAAACTCTCTGAATTAAAGTCAATCTCCTTAAACTTTGCAAGTAATAATAAAAAAAGAGGAGGGTATTTCTCTGCCCTGTTCTTCATTCCGCATATAACCAAGACATGATTACAATGTACAATATAAGCTAAGGAATTTTGAAATGCAAAAACAACAAAGTGCTAACTGGGACTTTACACGGCCGGGCGAATAGCTTGATCTGGTTCTTCCTCATTGTGGTATCCCAAGACTCCAACTAGCTTGGTCCACAAGCTGTGTCCCAATTGAGCTGTGTGGCTTCGTAACTCCTGCAACTCCCGCAACTCCTTACATGATTCATACGCTAGTCTCGCAAATAAACAACCCCATAGGACAGAGATGATATACCCCAAAACGGGGTCAAGAATCACCAGAAGCAAAATCGTGGCGAGGCCGCTAGCAAACAAGCGGATATAGCTAACAATAGGATGGTAGATTGATTCACGAGCTCGGAGCATGATCTCGGCCACTGATGCGGTGGCGTGAAAAAAGAACGCAACAAAGAATGCGAGCATGACCCCCTCGTGTGTGTCAAATGGAGATGCTGTCATGGATTTGTACATCACCTGGATCTGGCCATTTAGTGTGTTGACTAGGAAAGCAAAAACGCCATGCTGCGTGATGATGCTGCCATCACAACAAAATTAAAATTAGGATACCAAAATAGTGTTTTTGTTTTAGTAATCTTTATGTATTTATTATATTAGAACAGCGATTTATGTAGATAATAAATAGTATTAAATATTTGCTCCTTAATTTGGACAGAATGATTTCCTATTGCCCAGAAATTGAACAGGGGAAATGGCAAGCAGTGCCATGAACCAGAACTTGGTAATTCTCTCATGAAACTGGAGCACCAATATGGATATGCTAGAAGATAAATACTATTAAAGTGAGTGAAGTCTTCAATAAGAAAATAAAACTCAAATGAAGGTCCTAAACTTCAGAGAGAAAAAATTAAAATGTTGACAGATAGAGAATAAACCAAAGCAAAGAGCTTCAAACATACCTTTCAATTTCAAATCCCAGATGTGGCATAGGGTGATCAGCCATTTCCTTTACTGTTCTCTTCTTCTATGAGACGTTCTTTGTGGTGGTGGTGGTGGTGCTGTTTTTGGAATTGAGTTGCCTTCTATCTATCTATCAATATTTATATACATGTCTCTCTCAATTGTTAGGACCTTTCCCAGAAGCATAGAGTAAAAAATGAAAAACGCCCTGGGACGTATGAAGACGTCTATCATTTTTCAAAGACGTCTATCTATCTATCTATATTTATATCTCTCTCTCTCCCCCCCAAGTGTTAGGACCTTTTCCAGAAGCATTGATGGGTGAAAAACGCCCGGGGACGTATGAGGACGTCCACGACCTTTTCCTTCTCATAAAAAAATAAAACTCCAACAATCAATCATAAAATTTAACATGTTAATGGTTGTTGATTTTTCTTTTTTTCAATAAAAGATTTCATAACAAAGAAAATAATGAAATGAATTTTAATAATTTAAAAGCAAAAATAAATAAAGACACCAAAAGATTTCTAAACTGTTATAAGAATCATTCTTCTTTGCTTTGATTTTTGTGATCAATCTCAGCAATAGTTTTCTTTCCCTTCTCAAGAAATCCACTTGGAGTTTATAACTTTAAATAAGAAAATACACGTGTGTATAAGTATATATGAGCTTTTATGGAGACGTCTTTCCTTAAAAGGAAATAATAGTCATAAACGAAATCTTGATTTCCGGAGCGTCTTCTTAAAAACAAATAAAAAATAAAAACCAAAAAGAGTACTGT
>Ga0307517_10010826_pt1 | contig 12714 bp, 5 predicted proteins | sample 23_EM_MG_FD_194515 | JGI IMG/M metagenome (GOLD analysis project Ga0307517, IMG submission 194515) | Populus trichocarpa ectomycorrhiza microbial communities from riparian zone in the Pacific Northwest, United States - 23_EM | ecosystem: Host-associated > Plants > Roots > Unclassified | place...
CAATTTAACTTTATTTCGAAATAATTACTGAGCTAGTGGCGTTTGATTTCTATAAATCACTGAATTGATACAAGAATTCTAATTTGACTAAAGCCACCTTCACAACCTGGAAAATGATTGAATACATCTTGGTGTAACCTAACCCTATCCCCTTGTAGCTTTTCAAACCAGAAGCCGGCAAGGCCATCATGTAATTTTCTTCATGAATCCGAGGACATTTTTGGAATAAAACAAAGACAAAACACGCATTTTAATGTTGATAGGCCAAGAGACAAAAGAGTCTTTTTTGAGTGTTTGTGTAGTGATATTGGTTGAATTTTTAAAAGAAATTATTTTAAAATATTTTTTTTAACATTTAAATAATTTAAAAAATTCAATTTAAAAAAAAAAACCATTCTTTTTCAAAATCAGAGCCACCACTGAAACAAATACTTTAACCACTAACAAAACCTCTCTTCTCTTTACCCGTTCATGCTTTGCGTTCCCAACGTTACACCTGTCCACACCTGATAGCTTCTTTCGCCGGCCAGCTACACGTGGCAGGGTTTAAGATTCCATCACTGCTATAAATGTATGTAAAAAATCCATTTAAAAAGAGGATGACCACCTTGGTAATAAACAAATACTGCTTTGTCAAGAGATCCACCTCCACAACAACAAAAAACGATGCGAGTCTCCGGCGAGAAAAATGGCGGCGGAGATGACGAGTCTGGAACGAGTGTGTACCGAGTTCTGGTGGATCGGTGCGCGAGTCTTGAAGCGAGTCATGCAAAGCTGAAACAGCAACTGAGTGAACTTACGGAGGCTGATGAGAAAAGAAAAAAGAATAATAGCGAGGCTATGGCGATGTCAGATGCCCAGTGGGGGTGTATTCCTGGGTACTTCACTACTGGGAGTCCTTACAAGAGCGTTCTGGATTGCATTGGACATGCTGTTCATGTGTGTAGGGCTTCCTCAGGTGAAATTGTATACTGGTAGGTAACTATTGAATATATATAGATATAATTTCTTGCACATATATATCTTTTACTTGGCTTATTGCATACCTGAGGTTGTCTTTATTGGTCCTTGGTTTGGTTTACTTAGTTTGAGTTGTGTGTGGTTGTGGGAGTGTGTTTGGTAAAACAGTTCTAATTAATTCATGATACAAGCTGAAAAGTGTTTGATGAAAGTGATTTTGGATTAGATGGAAATTGAAACAATAATAAAGAAAAAGAATTGTCTGCATACCTGAGGCTATTTAAGTAGAGGAAGGGGGAAAATTGGAAATTTAGCAGGGTTTTGATTTTCCCTATGCGTATGGTGCACTGATTAATTTGTGGGTGAGATGGTCATGGTAGTGTGGCCACAGCAATTGTGAAGATGTTTTTCTATGCGAGATGATTCAGGATGCAGGTTTTCTGTAAAGTTTCTTGTATATCTTTATTTTTATATACTGGTTGACGCTCGTTGAAATGCTGCTGTTATATGCTAATAACACCACAAAAAATTTATTGTGTATTTCTTGTTGCATTATTAATTTACAAGTTGGTTGATCCTCTGTTTTGGTACCATTTAGTAGTGTTTTGTTCAGCGATTGTTGAACTGAGATATATAATCCTATACAGTAATCAATAATACCATCGAACCTCTCATATACATCATGTGGTAGCTCCTTGGTTAGCCTAGAATTTTGTATAGTTTGTTTAGTGGTCATGGCTGGAAATGCATTGAGCAGATTGGTGAACAATAACTTAGAAACTACTGTGATTATTTTTCTCAGTTACGAAACGTTAAGAGCATTTCATATAAGAACATTAACTCAAGAAAGTTTCTTTTGTATGCAGATTACTGAATGAACTTTACTGTAACAACCAAAAACACTTAATTAATTAGGACATGGTGTTAAGAGTCAGGAATTATAGTGTCAAGGCTGGACTTAGAATATTGCTAATGAGTCCAGTGCAATGTTTTCTTGTTAGATTAACGTTTTAATTATTATTTTTTTATGCTAACAACGTATTTTAGTGCTTTTTTTTTAATAATTTAGACTTGCATTTGCATACAGAAGAAGCACTAATCTACTGCATGGATTGAATAATCAATTTTAGATTGCAATATATCCAGATTTCTTAGGTGTGATGTGTGCTATTAAAACATGAAAAGTATCTTGGTTTTTGGCACAACGTATAGCTAAAAGAAAGAAAGGTTTCACAAAGAGAGAGTCTTGATTTAATAAACTCACAATGTCAAAAACAAAATTAACCCAATGTCCAATACTGTTTAAAAAATAAGTTAAACCAAACAAAATAATAAAATTCAAATTAAATAAAGCTCTCAAACCCCAAACCTAATTAGAAAAATAAGTTACAAAACAACAACTTTCAGATTTAATATAAGATTTAATAGAGATATAAAAACAACCCTAGCTAGTTACAATAAGTTAAATTCCTACAACATCAGGTCTATTAAATATGTTCGTAAAGTTTTAATCTGATTCAATAATTAAATTATTAAAAATTATATCTATTTTTATTAATAAATTTATTTGACTCGTGTGTGTATCTTTTAAGTTTTGCCTTGTTGATTCACCTCATATGTCATAAATATGATCATATGATTAAATATCTATCAAGTAGAATATGGTTGAACTACTAAGATTTATATGCATGGTGACACTTGCATTGTTATGTATTGTTCAGCTGCTTTTGATCACGTTCCATGTTAAAACATAAATTGTTTGTTTGATTTATTCAAAAAAAGTTAAGGAAATGACTTGAACTTATATGAGATTGACCATAGCAATTGAAAAAAAGGCAAAATTCGTAAATGCAATTAGTGTTTTTCCTCTTTTTCTCCAATAGCTTTGTGATTATCATAACTAGCATATTCTCTTTATGGATGGAACTAAGGTGCATTTTCATGCGTTACCCTTTAGCTGATTTCGAATTTCTATCAGGAATCGTTCTGCTGAAAATCTATATGGATGGAAAGACAGTGAAGTCATTGGACAAAGTGCTACTGAACTCCTTGTCGCCGAAGACCATTATGCACATCTAAAGAAGATAATGGAAAGACTGAGCTTTGGACAATCATGGTCTGGTCGGTTCCCATTTAAGAAAAGATCAGGTGACTTGTTTATGGCTTTGGTTACAAAAAGCCCATTGTATGAGGAAGGTGAGCTTGCTGGCATTGTTACTGTTTCAAGTGACGCAGCAATATTTAACACCGAAAACTCACAAAATCGTGCTAGATTACCGAGGCTAAACTTGAAAAAGATTCAATGGAACCCACGACCACCAATTGCGCCGGTGACGCAGATTGCATCGTCAGTTTCCAATCTGGTGCTTATGTGTATATATTACATCATTAGAGTTTTGTCCATTCTTTTTTTGTTCAAGTTCTATTTAATTTCATTCTCAGAAGTTTTATGCCCTCGTGCTGTTTAACCAATCAGGCCCCAAATTTTTTGGCTCGAAAACATGGTGATGACACATGCAATGAACATGGAAATTCTTGGGACAAAGGAGATACTGCAACAGATATGCGGTGCTTTAGATCGGAGATCCCTGGTGAACCAGTAAGTCTCAATTTTACTAGCCCTGGTTTAACTTTGTTTTATATATCAGTTGAAAGGAAATACTAAGCTGAAGTTTTATTATTGGAGGCGAAACTCAATTCTGATTTCCATGATGCGTAGAGACCTCAAAAAGATGAATCTCTGTTCGAATTCGCTCAACGTTCTAAAATTGTATTGACTTTACCATAATTTCTTAAATTCTAATTAAGGTTCCTAACATAACAACACTAGTTTGGAACTCATTATGCTTGAAATCATCTGGTCATCATTTACTTGTATACTTTTCAGTTCTTGCAATGGCGCGGTTCTTGATGCATTTCTGTAAATTCATTAATCATCCAATTGAAATATACACTTTACTTTTAGACACTAGTAATTTCATCCAAAAGATTTTTAATTTGATTTCAAACTGTACATTTTTTTTTTGTTTAAAAATTTTGATCAAAACCTTTTATTTCTTTTAGTTAGAATGGAATGCATTGGATTGATTTTTCTCACAAAATTTTGATCAAAACAATTTTTAATATTTAAATCATTAAAATTTACTTCACTGTAGAGGCTGTCTCTTTCTTTGTTACCTGTTTTGCTAATTACTTGGTTGAAATGTCTTACAGGCTGCTAAGATACTGTTAGCAAAGCTGAATATCAAGGGCATTGGCAACATTGGAAAACATGACGATGCCAGTGCTCAACAAAATGGTCCTCGTAATGTTGCAGAAAGAAATGAAGCACCAAATGGAACTAACGATCTTGCAAGTTCAAAGGCATCGTCTTCTTATCACTGCAACAACGATGCTGAAAGAGAAATTTCACAGAAAATAAATTCCTCCTCGGAATTCCGAAGAGAATATTCAAATGCATATCCAATCAGAAGCCCTAATGATTCAGAAGAGAACTTTCCTGTAGCCTCATCAACAGAATGCAATGGACGTCATGGGTTAGATAAGCCAGGAGATCAGCTGCAAAAATTAGTCTGCCAACAGGACAGGAATGAATTGGAGCTAGAAGCATCAAACTTGGAATCCAATGGGGTAGAAGATGATGCAAAAAGACAGCCAGATGGTAATTTTCCAAGTAACGAGAAGAGTGTCGGCAGCCTTGGAGGTACATCAAGCAAAAGGGATCGCGATTCAAATTGCATAGTGGACTGTGAGATTCACTGGGAAGACCTACAACTGGGAGAGGAGATTGGTCGAGGTAAACTTCGAAGGCATGATATGTGTTTACCTTTGTTACATATGTTGTCCTTTAAACTGTTTACACGAATGCATACGTGTAGGGCTAACTTGGCTTCCAGGGATGATATGATGAGAAGAATTACTATTTTTGAAGTGTTTTAGCAGATTTTGAGTAAATAAAACAAAAATAAACTTGATCTTCATTCAGAACATTTTGTGTTAATATTCAAAGTAAACATATTTCATTAAAACATTTTATGTTGATATTCAAGTGAACATATATATTTCATTAATGTAATGAGACCTTGTCAGAAGTGCTTGGCAAAAGTACAGTATCTGGTCTAATTTTGATCATGTATCTGAACTCCATTGTTATATTAGATGATTTTAACTATCATTAATTATAGGCTGTTCTTCTTAAAATTCCTCTCTTATCTTGGTTTTGCTCTACAGGTGCATATGCTGCTGTTCGTCGTGGAATTTGGAATGGATCGGTAAATTGATAACTGGAAAAGTTCTTCTGTGTTGTTCTGAGTTCCAAATTAATCTTGATCTAAAATGATTTTGTTTAACACCAGGATGTTGCCGTAAAGATTTATTTTGGGAATCAATACAAAGAAGAAACTTTACTAGACTACCAGAAGGAGGTGCTTAAACACTCAGCTTTCAATTGTTTGTAAGTTTCATTTGTGAAGGAAAGACCTGATCAATGGGTCTCATTCATGTAGATCGATATAATGAAAAGACTCAGGCATCCAAATGTGTTGCTATTTATGGGAGCAGTATATTCACCAGAAAGACTTGCCATTGTCACGGAGTTTTTACCCAGGTAATGGCAGTGCTCTCTTTCTGAGGAGTGATCACCCAGTGGTATTGTTTTGCTAGCTCTCTTTCAAAGTGACCAAGGCTTCCTAGAGCTGCCGTTTGGTGTTCTGTCAAAATCTAGTGATATGCAACTTGGGGATGAAATCAATGCTGTCCTAATGGATGCGTGCTCTCCTACTATATGTTCTGATTTCTTCAGAAAACTAATTTATCTTATATTTCTTCTGTTTTTCATGGTAGGGGAAGTCTTTTCAAGACACTACACAAAAACAGCCCGGCCTTGGACATTAGACGGCGTCTAAAGATGGCCCTTGACGTTGTATGTTATCAACGACTGTTTTATTTTAGAGCACAGATGTTGTATGTTATCAATGACTGTTTTATTTTAGAGCACAAAGGGGGCTTGTGGAGTTTTTCAACCGACAAACAAGGCCTTACAGTTTTGACTTTTACTGCAGGCTAGAGGCATGAATTATTTGCATCATAGAAATCCACCTATAGTGCATAGAGACTTGAAATCTTCCAATCTCCTCGTTGATAAAAACTGGACTGTCAAGGTAATATCCAAATATGCCACAAGTTATTCAAGCACACTTGTCATCTAGCAATTGCTTCGAAAACCATCTGAAGTCTGTTACAGGTTGGAGACTTTGGCCTGTCAAAGTGGATGAATGCAACCTTCTTAACTGCAAAATCTGGAAGAGGAACTGTAATGATCTTAGCACTCTTCTTTAATTATTTCCTCCAAATGTTGAGGAAATTCCTTCAGTTCCTTAGCTGCAAATTGTGCGAATATAATGGTCCTCAATGTTGTCAGTTTTGATGCATTCGTCTGCAAATATTTTACCTGCGTTTTTTTCTCTGTGCAGCCTCAATGGATGGCCCCTGAAGTCCTCCGGAATGAACCTTCAAATGAAAAGTAATTCATGAAACTAAACCCTGTTAATCTAGAAATGGACAAGTGCTGGTTTCTTAATTTATGCTAAACAGATTCAATAGAATTGCTTGCTTGCGCTAACCAACATAGAAAGTAGAGGTGACACGGTCCCTCTTTTATCATCTAGCGTTCTTAACTCTTGATGTATTGGACACCTTAATTTTACCTACTGTCTAGTTCAGCAATCAAAAGTGTTCAAGGAGTAGAAATCATTAAACCTCATTATTAGCTAAAGTAAAGAGAGATCATCGTTTCTCCAATTTATTCATTAACTCACCAATAATCTTCTGAAAATTAGTGTTTGGCTTGCCCTGCATCTGCACAGATCTGATGTGTTCAGTTTCGGCGTCATCCTCTGGGAACTCATGGCTGTCTCCATTCCATGGGTCAAGTTAAATTCCTTACAGGTATATCCCTCGTGATATGCATTTCTCCCATATTACCTTAATCATCGACACATACATATCAAATACAGCACTGAATATTTCATAAAATCTCACTGAAAGTGTGTTTCTCCGATTTCAAAGATAGTTGGGGTTGTAGGCTTCATGGATAGAAGATTGGAATTACCAGAAAGCCTTGATCCCAAGGTAGCATCTATTATCAACGACTGTTGGCGGAGGTACTTTTCTAAATGCATATGCACCAACCTTTTTTATTTTACTTTTAATAATGAATTGGGAGCTTACAAGTTGATGGAAACTAATTTTGTTTGAATTATACAAGCAGTGATCCTGAACAACGTCCATCGTTTGAGGAGATAATACAAAGAATGGCAGGTGATCACATATCCTAGAGATGTTGAAGACTGAAAATAGCGATCGCTTGCAAAACAGTCCAAAGGCACGTCAATACTTGAGTTAAGTACACTTAGAAGACAAGAAGCCATAAGGTTGTTTTGTGTGCGTGTTTTTAGAGTTTAAAAATGATGTAATAAAGAGATGACATATGAACGGTAAAAAATTGAAATTCTAGAGTTACCTTACCTGGTAATGCTGGTTACCAATAATACACAAAAGTGCCTGTTTGGCCACGCCTTAGCATTTATTTTTTTATTTAATCATAATTTTATTCTTGAAACACAATTTATTCATGTATCCCATCAATAATCAGTTTTGAACTCAATTTATGAGAAGCTACTTTCACATACTTTTGCTACATTTTTTCTATGCTTTTCATGTAATTATAGTTTATTATAGTTGAATTTGCTACCCATAAGATTAAAATAACCTCACCCTCCTTTGAACTAATCAAAAAATCAATGCTAGGCAATTTAAAAATTTAACGAGATCCAAGTTTTTGCATCTGTAAATTATATATATATAGTTCTCACCAATTGTTTATATAATTTAATTTTTATCCCCATTTTGTTTCTAAAAAAATTTTTAATCGACATATTCACAACTCCATGAAAACTAGAGGTTTTCCTATATAAAATATATTCGTAAAGACATTACAATAAGTTTAATGGGATAATAAAATTAGTATTTTAATTTTGCATTGTTATTTTTACAATGTATTAATAATGAAATGTAATTGCAAAATAAAAAATAATACATGACCTTTTAGATCATTTTATTACCAATATCAATTTGAATCATTGTTTTAATCAAATATCTTACATATATTTTTTTGTTGAACAATAATTTCAATCATAATTTTAATCAAATATATATTTTAATTAAAATAATTAATTTTTCTAAACTTATTTTTTTCATATTTTAATCATAAAAACTACCACAACCTAACACATTCAAAATAGTGACGTGGTTCGGGGTCGAAGCGTGTCTGTTTAGCATGGAGTCTTCGAGGGGTGTTTGTCCAGTCCTCAACTTAGTATTGGTGTCTCGGTAGGCTATATGGACATTCCAGACCCAATATGGAAACTAATTTATTATGGGCTCGGATCAGCAAAACTCTCTGGGAATTGTGCCATCTTTCAGAGTCCAGTATAATAATGAGTCACATGATGTGCCCGAGTTCCTTAGGACCTCATCCTCGAACCTGTTAGTCTTTGGACTCGTGGGTATTGTTGACCTGGTTTTGTGTTTTCTGTTCGTGGTTTGGCGATAAGGGGTGCAAATGCCCGTCGATGGAATACAAATCCTGGGCCAATAATGGGGTGCAATTCCCAAGCCCCCCAACTGGCATGGTTCCCAGTGATTTCCAGAACTGGGAGTGTAATTTTCTCATCTTTTTACCTCGTTACCCTGCGAATTGTGAATTTGCCATGTCCTAATCTTAGTTAATGTTGTCGGGCATATTTGGAGGATCTCCCGACAGCTTTTTTGGCCAGCATGAATCCCTGAACATTAGATAATCTTCGTACCTAAATTGATACTTGTTATATGATGCTCTTCAATTTCAATGACTTCAAATAAAAAGCATGTTCACCAAACAACAAAACAGGAGAGACTATTAACACTCTAAGTTTTGATCAGACAATCTACGCGAGTGCCATCAATTCTAACAAAAAAGAAGAGGGCCAAGCTCAAATTATCCAGTCCCATTGCTCTTGCTGTGTTTAGCAGGAGTAATAAAACAGGGCTAGACGGGCAGTATGAGCCTTGTCTTCCTATCCTGTGCATTCTTGGGACTTTCATGAGCCCCTGTGATTTGAGTGTTTCATCTAGTTCCTAAAAAACATTGAATCAGGCATTGACCTAGCAGTATTCACACCTGCAGAAAATGTTGACTAACTAAGCTGACAAATATCCACACCCGTGAACAAATGTTTGGGAGGCAAAGAACGTGCCTTGATTTGACCAGGTCTCCTACTTTGACTCTCTCATCTCTTTAAAGTATTGATCCAGTAGGGCTCCATTACACTTTCAATTCAACGTGTCGGTGTCATGATCACAGTAGCTAAATATATGATCGACTCTTTTTTCTTTAATTTCAGTATTTGATATTCTGGTGGGGTGAGGATACTTCTGTATAATAGGATAAGTTTGTACGATAAGTACGTACGAGGACTGGATCATTCATGTCATTGCTAGAAACTCGACGAGAAATTATATCCTGACAACATGATCTTGTAGTTGCATCCTGTTGACAAGAAATCCTGTTGACAAGATACCATAACCATCTGATACCATAACCATCCGTTTCTTCTTTTTCTTTCCTTTCCTTTCTCGTGAAAAAAAAAAAAGTTGTGCTTAAATTGACCATGAGCTTTTCACACTTGTTATATAAACAGGTAAAATAAAAGGAGGATTCACCGTATAATAACTATTCTATCTTTCTTATAAAAATTGCATGTATTTAGATTAGGGATATTTTGATATTTTTACTATGTGTACTGATTATTACTAATTTGTTGGGGGTATTTATATTTGTTCAATATTTTATGAATAACAAAATAATAAAATAGTCCTAGAGTAGAAATTAGTGGTCTCAAGTAGAGGTATTTAGATATTTTTATTTTTTAATACACAATATAACTACATAACTACACACATAACTTTTGATTCAAGATATTTAGTTTATTATAGTCGGTATTATTTGGATCTTTTAGTCTAGGTTTAGTTGTTAATAGTTAGTTTAGTTTCATGTTTTAGGGTCTCTTTTAAAGTTTTTTATGTTGATAAATTGGTTTTTAGTTGTTGTGAGAGTGTCTATAGCATTTTTTTTATTAAAAAAAAGATATTTGTCTTGATTTTCTAGCCACCACTATGCTGACCTAATTATGGGCAGACAGGTGACACATCATTCATAATGTGTCGCATAATTTATTTATTTTTTAACAAAACCTCTTAAAAAATACAAGCCTAGAGGCGCGGGTGGGCTCTTTTTTTCATGTGCCTAGATGTTTTGGGTTGTTAGACCCACACACATAGGCTTTTAATAGGTTTTTTTTTTACAACTATTTTATTTTTTATTTAGGTGCAACATAAATTTATTAAAAATATTATTAGACCATTGAGCCTTTGATGCGAATCATTGATTTGATGGGTCGTGACACAGCATGTAGGGTTGTTTTTTAATGCATTTTCCTCATAATTTCAAAAACAAATAATGCAATTTATCCCTTTGTTATCATTTATTTTATTTATTTAAATTCAAATAAATAAATGAAAAATAATTTTATTGTTTTTTATCACATAGCTTAAAAAAATTATGTCTAATTGGGATCATATTTTGAGTGTAGGTTTTAAATCTTGTTTGTTGATTAAAGCTAACTGAGATTAATATAGCATAATATATTTTAAAATTTTCAACTTAAAGTCTTTTATAACTCTTTTATTTACTTCAAAATTTAATCCGATTTGTAGTCAATTAAGACACAATAACGGTCCAATTAGGAAGAGAACGGGGGAATGAAAAATGAAAGATAAAATCCAGTCAAGTTAACCTATTATGATTGTATCTATTACACGGTTTTTAGATTTCACGCATTAACCCGAATGATATAGTTTGTTTTCATTTTATTAATTCACTCCCTCAATTTTTTTTTCTAGTTTAATCTCTTAGTAGTTTTTTATTTTCATATTTAAACTAGAGTTAAACAAGACTAAAATATACCGTGAAGATTTTTTAAACCAAATAATTGTTTGAGTTAAGCAATCTTTTTATTGTTTGCTTGCTTGGTAGAATAAGTTAGACCAATTTTTATTTATTTATTAACATCTATTATAATTAATTAATTGATTTGAATATACAATAAGTTTTTAATTATTATTTTAAATAATTTATCCTCACAGGCAAAAATAACACCGTTTATATTTTCTAATACTGTTATATATATATATTTTTTGACCTCAGCGAAACGTGGTTCCAAAGTCTAGTTTCGTGCTATTCGTCGAGCCCTTGGAAGCTCTATTAGGGTAATATTTCAGTGCAATTGCAATTCTACTTCGAAACCTTCCGGATTACTTTTTTCCCAAGTGGATTTCAAGCCTTTACATCAATATTTTAGATATTATATTATACCAAGCCTTTTCTGGGATTGCAACTGGAGACTCTCCCTCCTTCCCTTTCAAAGATTCCAAATCTTTAGCTACCGCAGGTAGGGACCCCTCCCCTTTTAAATGATCCTAGATCTTATGATTATAGATTCGGATCTTATTATTCTTAGATTTGTTATTTTTGATGTAATCTTTTATCCCTCGAAGAAAAAATCTTTGTTTATGTTCATCTGCTTGGTCTTTTAAAAAATAACGAGGTACTTCAAGAGAAAAGGTTGGTCCCGGCTATATTTTTTCTAGCTGTGGTATTTAAAAAAAGAAGAAATTACCTATATTAATTATTTAAAGAGAAAAAAATTGTGTGTTGGTTTGAAAAAACATCCCTCGGCGTCTTTGGTTTACGAGTTTTTTCACAGAGGCTACGGTCTCTGGTGAGTTGAAACGACATAACAGCCTATGACATTGTAGGTAAAACTCTGGCAGATCCCTACAGATAGAGTTGTGAAGAGATGGCTCATAATCCTTTTCAGTGTTCCAGTTACCACCCGCTGGTAGCAGGGATTGTTGTTTTCAATGAGACCCGTGAACTCCACTCCAGAACTCAAAAGAATCACCCAGTGAATTCACGATAAATTGGGCACTACACAAGATTAAAAATACGTGGGAGCATCAAATTTTGGTAAAATATTATGATTTTAATGTGTCTTGTTTTAGAAGCATAATATTTATTAAATATTGTTATTTTTAAGTATAATAAGATAGTTTTTATGTTATTTATTAAATATTGTTATTAAATATCATTCAATTCAAATTTATGGTGTGTGTGTGTACACACACTAACATGATTCTTATTTTTTTAATTATCTTATTATTTTATTAGTGTTATTTTTCTTTTTAATTGTGTGTTGGTTTGAAATTACCCTTAACAGCGTTGCGTTGTGCATGTTATATTGCAATTCGTGGGGTTTCAAATTCAAAGATGAGATCATATTATATAAACCAAAGATTTTCGCTCTTGCCTAATTGTTTCCTAGCGACTGTGTTTGGCGAGTGTTTCTATTGATTGGGTTCTACTACTTGGAGTCTTTCATTAAAAAAATAAAACTCCTGGATAGAACGAAAAATTAAAAAAAAAAGAAAAAAAAAAGGTTTGAGTTGCCCCAAAAATTGTGGGAAAAAAACTAATTGTAATTTGCATTGTTCAACGTCCAATCAAATTTGCGTCTACCCTGAAAATATTCCCAAACAACAAATGCATGGTTAATCTTAAAATAAAATAAAAAAAGAAATAAAGCAATCATTTTTTTC
>Ga0307517_10010828_pt1 | contig 12714 bp, 6 predicted proteins | sample 23_EM_MG_FD_194515 | JGI IMG/M metagenome (GOLD analysis project Ga0307517, IMG submission 194515) | Populus trichocarpa ectomycorrhiza microbial communities from riparian zone in the Pacific Northwest, United States - 23_EM | ecosystem: Host-associated > Plants > Roots > Unclassified | place...
AATTTTGTACATTAGATATCTCCCCCCCTTAGGATTTCACCCACATTCACTTATTCTCTACTTGGACTTGCTTGTATCTACTCACATTGCAATTCAAGGCTACTTTCTAGTTACTATCTATCTTTTGTCCTTGACGTTGTCAACCCTTGGTTAGGACAACTTTCAACGCTATGCCATACGACTTCCGGGAACATCCCGACAACGTCCACTTCCACCTCAGTAGGTGAGTAATTATCAGTAATCCGTTTACGTTCTCCATTAGATGCCCCGACGACATCTATATAACCTCAGTAGGTTATCACGCTTCCATCGCTACGCTATATGACTTCCAGGACAGTCCTGACAATGCCATCTTCCACCTCAGTAGGTGAGTTCTTATCGGTCATTCGTTGACACTCTTCATTAGATGCCCCGATGACGTCTATATAACCTTAGTAGGTTATCACGATTATTCTTCATCACATTACACAATGCTAAAGATGCCCCGACGATGTCTCCCCTTTACCTCAATTAGGTAACACTCTTACATACTCACACTTACTTACACAGATACTCTCACGACATACCTCTGACAGGTAATCATGCTTACTTACTAATGCTTTATATCTTACAGATATATCTTACGACACTGACTCTATCTTATTGATAGAAGTCTACACTTATGCCTTCTCTCAGGACTACCCAGAGTACATTCTTCTAACCTCTCTTCCTTGAACAACTAACTATGCCCCTCCTTTCATTTGATTACAGGTAATCACTTTCCTCCCCATTCAACCTTTGATCCTTAGATGTAACATTGTCTTTGGATTAAACACAGAGACCCTATAGTCTTGCACAACAATTCCTGTAGACAGTCGTCATACTTCTACTCAAATATAGGATAACTGCTATTTAGTAACCTCCCAACGAACAACTGGAATAACCCAATTATATATTGATTCAGTGAAACCCAGGTGAAACTATATTCACGTTGACAGCGCCTCTCGTTTCCTCACCCTCAGTGCTTGATTGGGATCAAGATCCTCACCTATCAGATCTCAGTCGTGCCCTCAAGGCGTTGGGCTGGATTCACCCATGACGATTGTCAACGAGAATGTCGTTTCTAAAGGAAGGGGAGGGATGGACCTAGCTTGGGTCCTCCTCATTTAGATTTGGTCTTTTGCTTTGTTTTTGGCTTCTCCATTTTCATGATTCTCTCTCGTTGTTTTTGTGCTCACTATACTCTACTCATTTCTACTTTTATTGGTCTGTTTTCTTCTTTCCTGCATTTTATTTTTTTTCCTTTTTGTGAGGCAACAAGGACGTCACCATTTTGAAGGGGGGTACATGTGATAGGGTGATCCTACCATGACCACGTGACCCATCATAGACACATCCTGTATGTTGTTAGGCTAGCACCAGGACTTCCACCTGCTTCCCCGAGCCAGCGACCAGCTCAGGGCACCTCGCCCCATTCCACCGTTTGCTTAGTTTAAGCACACATTAGATAGGTATTTATTATAGGTTTCTAATGCATCTAGTGTTTGTAAGTCCAGTCTCAAGACCGCAAAAAGACCACAACCAGACCAGACCAAGACTGGAAAAGACCGGACCAGTAGTCCAGTCTTGTGATTTTTGAGAATCAAAGACTGCAAAAAGACCGGTCTTCATGGACCAGTCTTTGTGGTCCAGACCGGTCTAAACCGGTGAATTCGTACCCCTGACCTTTCCCTACAAAATGAGCCCAAGATCACTCAAAACAGTCAAGATTTGGCTGAGAAATAAATTAAACCGTACAATGTTGACTAAAATAGTAGACTTTACTGAATATTATTGTAGAATATTCAATTTCCAACCATATTGAGTGTTCTTGGGCTCATTTTAAAGCTTAGATTAACCTCAACAAACATTGCTGATGAATACATGTTTTACTTTCAACGAAAGACCGGTCTTAAACCGATTAAGACTGGTTAGGACCAGCAACCGGTCCAGACCAGTCTTGATCGGTTTTTTGCAGTCTTTGATCAGTCCAGTCTGGTTTTTTGAGGTATTGGGACTTTGGTGGACCGGTCTCAGTCTCGGTCTAAGCCCCTGAAGGTCAAAGACCAAGACCAGACCAGACTTTCAATCACTAAATGCATCTAGCATCACATAAATAGCTAATTATCCTATTGCAGGATTCCACCTGCACAAAAATTTAGTACAACATGATGCGTGCGCCTGTCATCAAATCAGACCTTATGGAATAAGTTGTACTGAATTCAGATTTAAAATACCTTTCCATGGAATGTAACTATGTTATAATACATGAAAATCTCATCCAGAAACTGCTGAAATCTGGTAGGTTTTCCTCATGTACCAGCATTTTGGACTTTATTGTCAAAATTTATCTCAGACTCTGGAGCCATGTTATGTTTGACTTATAATATTTATGAATACCTGTACCCATCATCAGTATCAGCTTATTACTCAAAACTCCCTTAACAACGTTGAAATTGATGCAGAAATGGCTGAGATGCACTCAATTTCGATGATTTTCACAAAATTGTGTGCATCTCCCCCAATTCTGCATCAAAAAATAAGTCCTTGGGCTCAATTTTACTGCAGCAGGTATATGAGTTACTACACATACTCGTACCCATAGGTTCCTTTACTTGCAACTTGTGTGGGGTTGCGAACTTGTGCATTTCTCTTATCTCATATTAATGTGATGTACTGTGATGCACTCCTGGTTTGACCTGATCGGGAAGTCGAGCTTGATTAGGCAAAAATAGGCACCTGATTATGAGAAAATGGTGCCTCATCAGGCCTCACCCTGATTAGGCACTTCTCAGATTTCCGACAGTGCCTCAGCTTGGGAAAACAACTGATAAAATGAAGCAGGTCAGAAATATGGAGATGGGGGCAATTTCTGAAGAACGCTAGCTCCGGACCGATGACCCTCACCATCTTCCGCCTGGCCACCGACCCCATCCAACACCAACATTAATCCTCCTTCACCCAAACTATATCACTCTCCCAGTACATACACGCTCGCCTCAAACCCCCAATCATCAACCCGTACATCAGCACGGCCCATCCGTCCGGTGTACGGGGTTGATGTTCATAGTCCATCCAGCTAGCCCGCGTGAATTGAGCCGAGCACCTGTAACTTCTTACGACTAACGATATGGCGCCATGTGCACAACCTAGCTGTTCAGCAAGCGACCCTCAGAGGAGGTCCAACTGATCGACCGTCGAAGTACTAACTAACTAACTAAATCCTAAATCAACCCGCTACTTGCAACCTGCAGAGACTCCCAAATCCACGCACAAATCGCCGTTCTGAACAAAGACCACACATCAACCGGCCGTTCGTTCATTTTAGTAAGGGCCACCACGAGGACCACTAACGCCGACTGGTTCAACAAAGTCGGACTGGGCAACTCCCAGCAACCGGCGATAAAGAATGCGCTTCGTCAAGGCACGCTTCAAGTTAACGTGTACACTGTTGTTGGGTAAGCAAACCCAACTCAGCTCAACTCGTCGCTCCACAACCTTAACAAAAACTCATCATGTACAAATTTAAATACGATAGCTTCACATCAAACGATCTCCTCGGCTCGCCGCCTCCCAAAACGACAGCTTCGGATTGTTGCCCTTTGCCCCTTTCACCCTCACCACTAACACTAACCCCGCCCTCCCCATTCCAGTCATCATCTACTCAAGCCCTTCCAGGAGGGTCAACCCCACAACTATCTCTGTATGCCCTTCACCGAATGGGTTCACTGTCACTGAAGCGATCACACATGCCCACTGCGTATTCGTTAATGAACAGGGAAAGATTACGGAATGAGTGCAATAGGCCAATCTAATCTACGTTACAGAATGAGTAAGTTACAATAGGCTATGGGGTATTTAATCTACGCGTCCCTGTTATGATAAGAGCCAAAATAAGACCAATATTACCAAACACAGGAATAAAGGAGCGGGGTATAAGGGTCCGTGTGGCGAGTCTGGGACATCAGGCATACAACCTCATGACATTATACACGTCGTCGTTCGAAAATTCAAGCCATGTGAGGGAAAAAGGACTCCCAGTGAACCTCGACAAATGCCATAGGAGGGAGTGCTCGTAGTGTGATGAAAGAAAGTACAAGGAGCATGATTCTTAAAATTAAGAAGACAACTCCTATAGCAACGAAGAGTATCATATAACATATATTGGGGATTGGCACACGGGGGGCTACCTTCGTTAGTAGGAATACCAGGAAAAAGAGGATGGGAGCCCCAGACACAACCGCTGCTGAAATTCTCCAAGCTAACTGTTCTTGGAGGGATGGAAAATAGAACATCCATGCAATGCAATGAATTGCTCCGAACACAACCGCTGAGCAGATGGAGACGCTCCAAAGGAAGGATTCGTTGCCGGTGATGAAAGAAGAATAATAGGTGGGCAAATGGAGGGGCACCGAGTTATCGGGATAATGACAATTCGCCATGTCCCAAAATGGTTTTATTGGATAGAATAATAATGCATAGATACGACCAAGTAAAGTCCCATGGTTTTGCGGTCGTTGGACACCAGCGGAGAGTTCCTGTATTTTGGTAAGTTTGGCTCCGGGAGGTGTGGTGGAATGATTGTGAGATGGGGAGTGCGTTGAATTGATTGTATCTGGTCCTCGAGCAGGATTGGGATCGTTGGAAATGATAAGGTGTGTTTGTGTAATTTGTCTTTCTTCGAGTGTGGTTGGATCCGGGTCTGTAGTGGGTTCGCAAGAGATAGGGCGTGAAGCTGAGGCTGGATTGGCAGGTAGAGGATATGAAGTTGAAATTACACCCTGGCCATCGACTATTTCTTTTTCACTGTTTTCCTGGAGAAGTTTGACGGAAACCGAACATCGAACGTCGAGAGGTTTGTGCCACCATAGGTAGTAGATAACCCCGGTAAGCGACGCGAATGCGAGGGTAGCCACCTCCAATTCACTGACAGCTAGTTTATACACCCACTGTCTTACTATACAATGGGTAACAAACCAACTTATTTGAATGAGGACGAAAGCTTTTGAAAGGTAATCTCCCTTGCTCCTATCCTGGATCTCCTTCTTTGTGGTGGATGGCGGTGCGATCTCCCCTGATGTGTATAGCTTATGGAAATCAGATGGTGTTAGGATTCTGAGTGCTGTCCCTCGTTGATCATGGAGAGTAAACCCACCCATGTCGAGGAAGAATCCATGAGTTGTTGTCCATTCAAGTTGTTGGTATCGCTCCGCGATTTCTTTTGCTGCTAAATGCTGTCTTGCTGCCCAAGTGATGACCAATTCCGGTGCAATGAGGATGTATAGTACGATTGTTAATCGCCTACGGAACACGGCCCAATCACCTTCCTTGGGGCCTGGAATATTTGGATGGACGGCGACCCAAGTGCAGGCGAATATGGTGGACAGACAACTCCAGAGTATGCCCAATATTGACCTGCTGTCGGAAACAATGGCACTGCTGGTGGAAACTGGTGGGGGGTTGTCTATCGGAAAGTCAGAAGGCGTTGGGAGGGCAAAGGCGAACGAAAGATAGAAAAAGATCCAAAGAATCATAGCTCTGGAGAGTTGGCACGTACTTTCAAAATATCATTAAGCCCCATACTTATATTACAGTCAAGTAATTGTGCGGATGGACCATCCACCCGCAGGCCGACCTAGTGTAGCGGTGACTTAGCCACAAGTGGCAGGGGCTTAGAGTGGCAGGGACTTGCCGCAGTAGGAACTTAGCCCCAGTGGCAGTGACATTTTGCATGACAGCCATTTCAGCTGCCAGTGCGAAGGCCATCCACAACCACGCACGCCCTTTTCTGTCGCCAGTACCCAACCGTTGTGGAACATTTCTATTTTCTATTACTTCATATTGATTGAACAAACGGACTAAAAAATAAAATAACAGAATCATGAATGAACGCCCGTCGCCGGCGGCCGGATAGACTCGAAGCCAGTCTCAATCGGCCCTATAAATACAACCTCCTAATAGGGGTAGTATATCAAGGTCCGACTGCGCACAGTACCACGACGCGATGCGATCAACAGAAAGCTGTTATCATCATGCCCTACTCATCTGCAAGCCCTCGAAAGCGATGTCATTCCACACATTCCCTAAGACATTTTCGACACCATTTCGACCGCCGGCCGCAACCCCCATGGAATTCATAGACTTTGTTGATGCGCCATACACTTGTGCCCAAACAACAGGCCTGCTGTGTCTGGAACAGTCTTAACGCCGGGCCAATCCGACGAACCTTCATATCTTGGGATCGAGGCGCTTGGCGATGGGCCGTAGATGGAGAGCAGAGCAACGAGGTGCGAATTAAAGCAAGGCTGTTGCCGGCGGAGCCATGAACGACGAGTTGAAGTTGAAGGAGGACCTGGGAAAGTCATGTCAAATGACTGCGGACAAAAATTTGACGAAAACCCGGACAGGCCATAGGACTGTCCGGACAAATTTTTGGAATTTTCTTGGAAATATATGATCCAGATGTGTGGACAAAACACGGCCCAAATTTTGATAGCCTGATCCAGTCCGGACAAAAATTAGTTCGAAAAAAACTTTCAGAAGAGCCACGTGCTACAACTTGAATTCTAATTAATACGATCATAATTACTGTATACATTTTCAACCAACACAAACCCTCTCGAATTCTAAACGATGATGCATCACGAACCTATCATTGATGTCGAAAACCCATGGTGCTGGGAGCCCTGTGCAGCAAAAAAATGGAATACTCCTTTTTAATACCGAGCATCAACTTGGCGGGTCAATGGCGGGTAACCCGCCAACCCGCACCCAGGGTGGGTTCGGTGAGGGTCGAGAAACCCAACCCGTACCCGTACCCTACCCGTAACCCGCACGGGTTTTAAAACCCTTGACAATCCCTAGGTACAACTGCCCAAAAGGAGGACATCTGAGTTATGGGGAATCCGAACGTCCGAGTGTCCGGCGGACAGTCCAAATGTCCGAGTTACTGAATATGGCCAGATGTCTCATATCACAGGACGCGCCTGAATCGCCAGCGCACTATTGTGCAGGTTCACAGGATATTAGTAGTTACTAGAGAATAGGGAGAGGTTAGCAGGGGCATTGAATTTATTTGATTACAATAGGATAAGATGGTAGCGCAGACTCCCAGAATGAAGGACGCCTGGGGAGACTTCCTTGTTAAACACATACGAAGTATTACGAACCACGAACTGGACACCGGACAGGCAATGCACCTCCAGTGGGGTGGCGCAGATTGTGCGGGAAATAAGTGGCGCGGTGATAAACAGAGGCTTACAGTGTCTTTCATAGCCGTTTGCACAGGCGAATTGTAAGCCCACTCAAGATCTCAAGATCAACTTATCCATTTTGGGCTAATGCATGACAGCATTCTCAGGAACTATAACAGACACAAATACGCAATTTAAAATTTGCCTGTGCAAATGGCTATGAAAGACACTGTAGTGGTGACCAGAGTGCTGACAGAATGAACATAAGGCGGGGCGAGCCCGATCAGGGCGCGTATGCACGGAAACGATAATATGTAAGTACGGAAAAGGGAAGAAATCTCTAACAGTTTCACGGCGAAAGGGGGGCTCCTGGATATTTTTATCCGAGAGAATGATTACAACTAGGACAGCTATCTGCAAAACCGTACTTAGACGTTTTGAAATTTCCGAATTGTGTGCCCTTATTTGTAATAAACAATCGGATATGGCGCCTGCCTGCGACGAGCGCTCACATCACTGGCACTCCGTGACGTTATGTCCGGGTCCCGGTACAATTGGGTAGTCTCCCCGTTAGCCTGAGTATACATAATCAGCACTCACCGACTTTTGACATCATAGTGGAGTTGTCCTATTATGGCTGTCCATTACAAACAAAGGTGCACATCTGGAAATTTTCTAAACGCTACGGTTTTGCAGATCATAGCTGGAATAGACTCAGCATAAACGTACTAATGCCACCCCGTACATGTCGGACAAACTGACCCAGGATTCGGACAGGGTCGAATATCTTATCCTCGCCGACATGGCCGATAGATGTTTCGTTGGGCGGCCATCTGAGATCTATAGAAGTGAGGAAATTGGGGGCTTGGTCGCTCATCCGAGTTAAAAAGCGAATTCTGAATAGATGGATTCGATTCAACTTGAAGTTTGTTCCCCGCAGACTGATTCCCAAGAATGATTTCCTCCGTGATAAAGATTATACTCTTCTCTCTCGCCGTCGGTGTCACTGGCGTGTTGGGTTCACCCGCTCTCGAAAAGCCTGGTGAGTTATTTCAAATAGATACGCGTTCTGAATATCCATCCTCTTCATTCCAGATGCATGGACTGACCAAGTTGTCAATTTGGACAACCAACATCAGGCGCAACTCATTCTAGATGCATGGTCTGACCAAGTTGTCAATTTGCACAACCAACATCGCGCGCAATATGGCGCTTCAGCCGTTACTTGGAGCAGCTCGCAATACGCCAGCACCCTGTCCTATGCAAAGAACTGTAAATTTACTCATAGGTATGAATGGCGGTGTTTTGTATGGGCAGACTAGGGCTGAATGCTTGTTTAATAAGTGATTCCCAAGGTCGCTATGGAGAAAATTTGGTAGGCCATTTTTTCTTGGCAAATTTTTCTTGCAAATTTTGGAGGTGGTTGACGGTCAAATAGTACGCAGGGACGGGTAGTGTGGGAATCAAGGATGCTTTGCAGTCCTGGATGAATGAAGCGTGTAAGCGGTTTGATCCAATTCCTGTACAACCAACTGACGGCGCAACAACAATTAGCGAAATACGACTGTAAGTTGGAAAGCGAGAGGTCCAATCATAATTTGCTGACTTTTAAAAAGATAACAAACCTGGGTTCTCCTCCGGCACTGGCCACTTTACTCAGGTGAGTCCTCACCATTTTGAGATTGAGATATGTTGAGTCTCATTTGGTCGAAATTTCACAGGTAGTCTGGAAGAGCACAAAGCAGGTTACTTGCGCCATAGCAAATTGCCCTGCTGGTACCATATTCTCAAGCGCCTCCCATTTCATTGTCTGTCGCTATATGCCTCCTGGAAACTACAAAGGCCAATTTCCGTGAGTACTGCGTGTACCGGTCTGAAAGCCCCGTCACACCTAATTAATATATTACCAGACAAAATGTTGGTAGGCACATTTAGAACATAGATACCAATTTTGTCACTGTCATCGGAAAGCTCCCCAACTTTTGCGAAATAAGGATGTAGTACCTAACCTGTCCCTCTTCACTACCCTAAGCATTAGTTTTAGTTTATGTTTTTCCTTATTAAATCTAACACAACGTAGTTTTGGATACCGTTAGGAAGCTGGGAAAGATCCTCATCGGGATGAGTCGCCCTCTAGAGGAAATTCCAGTCAGTGTTAAACTACGCACGGGCGTGAAGGACGGGAAGGACACATGCTCTTATGTCTTGGGGTGAAACTCTACGTCTCCGGTACCGGACCCAAAAACATCTCTGAGATCTCGACCCACTCATTACTGTCTGGGCTAGCCAACAGCGATTCTAAGAAACAGAATCGAGGGAACGATCATTCAGGAAGAATATCCAGTCGAGTGAAAAATAAATTACCAAGCTCGTTCCGACCCCTGAAGGCTGGGGCGCGTCATTGATTCTCCTCGGTAGCTGTTTGAGGATGCCAATGGGGATATATCGGCACTGGAAAGAGAGGGCTTAGCAAATTTACCGCCGTGTTGCGTTCGCGTTCACACCTGTCGTGTCTTACGCGCAGAACCGCTCCCACTTCTGAACACCAGATCAATTGGGCACCCACAGTTCACATCCACGAAATCGATATTCCCGGCGCATTCCCGAGCGAGAACCTCGGCGGTAGGCCCAAGATTTGATGGTTTGTTACCAGCGACTTGTACGCCAAAGATCGTTTCGGAAGGGTGGTGTCATACAAGCGACCATTCTTCTTTCGAACCAGAGAGGAAGGATGAGGCAAGGCCCACTGGTGGTCTATGTCAGTCGCCAAACCGCATTGGAATAATAGAAGGGCGTACTCTCGCCGCAGGTAATGTCAGCGCCAAGGTCGATGCAGAGCCGACGGAAGGGCAAGTTCCCTACTGTCGTTAGAGGTGCGAGGTCTAGATAATTTTGTTGGCGAGGAAGCGTAGACACTTTGGATAGCATACGTACATGCTTTCCCAGCCCAGTGTAGCCTTTTCTTCTCTGCGAACCTTATCAGAGCGTCAGGCGCATCCTCCTGGGTGATCGTACCGCAGTGCGTCCTTCGATGACTTGTTCTACCTTTGGCTGTGGAGGAACCATCTCTGCACAATCCAATTCTTTCTCTGGTTCCGCAGTAACCAACGAATTTGCAGCTGGGACAGGTTTAGGCTTATCATTTCCGTCCGCCTCTGCGATTTCGGCTGCAAGTTGCTTGAGATAGGCGTCGGAAATGGGAAGTGGGTATTTTCGTGAACGTAGCTGCCTCTGTACGTCTGCACCGACGAAGTTAACTTCGTGGGCTGTCAGAGCTGCATGGGCCTTTTTGTCGTCGTCTCCCACCAGGGAGAGTTCGCCAGAATCTGAGATGCGGACGTGGCCTCTTAGGAAGCGGCATTTGAAACCGTATCTGCATTCTCCTGTCTCTGCGAATGAACAGTGGTGTATCTGAGAGTTGAGAACAATCAGGAATACGAATATCCTTTGTTTTGGCTGCAAGATAGGCTTCGACATCCTGCGTAAAGTACCTGTTGAAAAATTAAGTACTCTATAGGAACTAAAAAAAAAAAGAATTCAAGATATTAAACTCATCACCAAATTCACACACCGACCCGTTCGCAATCTTCCAACACAAATCAAAGTTGTCCCGCACTTTCCCAAATGCATAACAAGAAATGATGTCATGAAAAAGTATGATTTCTTTCTAACCTTTTCCGCGCTCGTCTGAGCGGATTCTCGGAAAATATATGGTAATCATTGTATTTGTATGATCTTCCATATGAATCGAAACAACGGCCGTCCCCAGTCTCCAGATGTTCGCCAAACAAAACTTGAGGGTAAATTTTGGCATCGTGTCGTGTCTCCGAAGAAAATCAGAGCGGGATTCGCACGTCCTGTACGTTTTTCGATCACCTTGCCAGCTCCGCCCTATTTTACAATTTCTTATCACGAGTCGACAAGAATTTGCACGTTTAAATTTTATCTGGGCGAGTATCTACAGCACTAAACCATAGAATTCGGTCATGGATCATAGATCGTACGTCTTTTTTCCCACTACAAGAACATCGACAGCGGGACACTGCTTCATCAACTCTCTAATTAACCACTGAACTGTGGCCTCCTCAATCCTCACATCATGCATCGTATGCGCATCCACCTGGCAAGTGAACGTCAACCTCTTTAAATCCGGGAAAAGCAACTTCAACCACAGGCACAATGACGAGGGTGTATGATCTGGGTACCGAATGGTAAACCTGTACAGCAAAAGATGTGTGATGTGGTCGAATGCGATGTGTGGGACAGAGTCCTTCTGGTTTTCTGTAAGCCTCACCACTTCCGCCTCGCTGAGCGATTCTCGGAGCCTACCCCGGAACTCCTCTTGCGTAGTGATTGTGCCGAGATACCGTGCGACGGGGATGAAGTCGGTGAACTCCATCTGGGCGTCCATGGCATATGTGAGGGTCAGTACGCGGGGCTGAGACTTGACGTGCGAGAGAACCGTAGAGATGATGACGCTTGAGGAAAGGTAGCTCTGAGGGAGGATAAGGAGACTACAGGGATATACTGTGAGGTGCTGGAGTTTGGGTAAGGGAATGGAATGGTGTCCTCTCGCCTGATCCTTTCGAGCGTCCATTAAGAGAGATACCAGCTCCGTCGGAGCTTGAAGGGTGTGTAGCTCTGAGAGATCAGGAAAGGAGGGGATTGAGCGTAGTGGAAATATGGCCCTCACATCTATCCTCGAGCGGAAGGTACGATCTATCGATAGGCGCCTCAGCTTGGGAAAACGGCTGATAAAATGAAGGAGGTCAGAAATGTGAAGATGGGGGCAATTTCTGAAGAACGCTAGCTCTGTCACTCGATGACAGACAGCGTCGGCGATATAGGGGAGAACTGTGGCCCAAATTTCCTTCGAAAACGAAATATAAGCAAACGAAATAGACGTCAAACACGAATGCTCCATGAGAAGGGATAAGGTCCAATTGATGAATGGCGGAAGGAGGAGAGTCGGCGAGTGAATGGCTAGGGAGGTAACGCAGTTGGCCGAACGTGCAGAGGAAGAAAGTGCTGGCGGGGCCACATCTCGAGCTGTTGACTCCTCTTCATGTACTGGTCTTTCCAATTCCCATTGAAGAAGACCCCCCGAATTCCCAATGGCGCCCTTTGAGAGGCGAGATAAAATCTTTTTCGCGATGCGAACCTTTCGAAAATGAAACGGGATATCGATATGCGCATCGTATTGCACCCTTAAGGATTTGACACCCCTTTCGACGACGAGGTTCATCAAAGTACTCAAGGCGTCCGTCCAGGATTGAATTTCGCCGATGGGAACATAAGGGGACCTATTTTCTCGGGAAAGAAAGTATGGATCCCAGACCAAGTACAGTTCACACGATTCGATTGTTTGCAACGTCCTAACGAATCGGGAGGTCCGCTGAACCGCTTCAGGAAGGTTATGTGCTTGCTGGAAAGTATTTCGACCGTTGTTGATTGGCTCCTGGAAGAAGCACCGAAAATAGTTGACGTGGGTTATGTGTGTCGA
>Ga0307517_10010829_pt1 | contig 12713 bp, 15 predicted proteins | sample 23_EM_MG_FD_194515 | JGI IMG/M metagenome (GOLD analysis project Ga0307517, IMG submission 194515) | Populus trichocarpa ectomycorrhiza microbial communities from riparian zone in the Pacific Northwest, United States - 23_EM | ecosystem: Host-associated > Plants > Roots > Unclassified | place...
AATCCCAAAAAAATCCACTGCCATGATGAAGTCACGGGTTCAGATCCAGTTTGTGGTTGACACTGGTTGTTCACCCGATCAGGCAAGTTTTAACCCCACCACAACTCGAGTTCGTTGTCAGAGGTCACCCACTCACATAATGTGGGAAGGTACAACGATGCCTCTTCCCGCAGAAATATGGGCGCGAATATTCGACTTAGCTGCAGACGATGACATTCTCTTTCGACCTGGAATCCCTACCACTCTGGCAGAATCGGCATGGTGTAAAGATGATAGGAAGACCTACCTTACCCGCGGTAATCCTGAGTGGGCTCTCAGGTCTCCTGAACAAGCGATGGATGTTTTGCAGAGGAGGAGTTATTCCACAAAAAAGGTCATTTCTTCACTATTTTGTCGGTTATTCTCATTATTAACACCTACAAATGCTAGGCAATCATCTCCACATGTAGGCAGTGGCGACAGATTGGTTTTGAATCCCTCTTCCGGTGTCTATATTTCAGCTATGCCACAAACGTTGTCGCATTATGTGCGGTGCTGGACTCGCCTGCTACGCTCGCTACTACTACAACGTCTTCATATGGCTGGTGGACGAAAAGGATACATATTGGTCCCTACGTCTACCCAGGACATGGTTCTTCATCAATCGAGGAATATCAAAATAATGTAATGGCACTAATCCGACATTGTCCCAATGTTGAAATTTTCATTGCTGAGAGACCACTGGGATCAAGTTTCGGGCCAATCATGGACTCACTGGCCCGCTACGCATCTCGTCACCTCCACACTATCCACCTGAACACGCCCGGAGAATCCATCTCGAAGATAATCTGGACCCTGAGTGCTCTCCCACGGATCGTCGCAGCGCATATACACATAGAAACCGACGTTTCACCTACAGAAGAAGTGGCCCATTTAGGATCTGCTGCTGATTTGCAGCTAAGACTGCCCTACCTTCAGCAGGTATCCCTTCGTGGTTACGTGGGTACGCTACTTGAACAACTCGGAGGATGGGAGTTGCCTTCGCTGCGTAGTTTCACCATAGACAGCTTCGCCACCATTCAAGACCCCGAAGACGTTGTAGAGTTTCTCAGACACCACGGAATTAACCTCGTTCTTCTCGACCTCAATCTGAAGACTTTCGTAGATGTCCCGCTCATCCTCGAGCTGTGTCCGAATCTCCATACTTTCACTTTCAACGCGGACTGGCGAATTACGCCGCATAACGATGTCGCAAGCAATATCGTCCGTCTTCCACATCAACACATCACGACTATCGGTTTGCATGGGCTGTGCTATGCGTTTGGGGTCGGCGGTCGCTATGATCAAGCTACGAAGAATCAGTCGTTCGAAGCTAACTATGCCGCTCGGTCGAATGACCTCAATATGGCTGCGCTCAACAAGAATAATTTCCCACAACTTCAACGGATACGTGCGGTTAACAAAAGTATGCTTGAAGATCTGAACGAATCGAACGGCCCGTCAACAGAGAACGGCGGATACAACAGGTGGTCTAGATGGTGGTCGGCGTGTACTAACGGTGGGGTAAGATTGGAGGATTGTACAGGTCAGTTACTGGGAACGCTGCCGGAGGACAATGAGGGGGACGACGATAGTGGGGAAGAAATCGAGGACGAGGAAGTTGAGGATAGTGACGAAGACGAAGAGGACGATTCCGATGAAGAATATGAGGATGACGAAGACCAAGTCGACTCTTACCCCCTTGAAGACAGGAACAATTGGCGGACTGGAAATCTCCTTCAAGTCCCCGAGGTATTGACTCAGCTGATTCAAGAAGTCAAAGCTATGAATGAAACGCGCGACGAAGCTCTCATCGCCAGGATAATTATCCCAGGTAGTCTTCCTTCTCCCTAGGACCGTAGCAAGGCTTGACACCAGGGAGCTGAGATACAGCTCACTCATCGGATGCCTGTATGTGAAATCTCGCCCTACGGTTGTATGTTATGTGGACAATTCGTGGACAAACGCTCGTTAAGACCCTCAAAATGATTTTTTACTCCTTTATGTTTTAATGAACCATCAGACGATGTAGGTACGTAACATGTCAAGCTATATCAGGAATGTTGCGTAGAGTCTTGATGTGATAGAAGTTCCAAATAGGCCTGCCAGCAAAGGTGTAATGTGTGAGTCTTGGAGGGGACGTTCTAGATATCGGCCTGGGACTATCGCGGCAACCCTGACAACGGGGAAAAGAATATAAGCGACCCTTTTCTTTCGCTGTTCAAATCCTCATTCACACATTCGTCTGTCACTCACCATGATCAACTATATCGATGTGTTTGCTGCACTGGCCATGTTATACTTTATATCTCGATTCCTTTCCCATCGAAGGCGCATCCATCTCCCTCTACCTCCAGGTCCAAAGGGTCTTCCTTTGATCGGAAACCTTCGAGATCTGCCAACAAGCTTCGAATGGATGACATACCATAAATGGTGCAAAGACTTCAGTAAGCCTTCTATATTCTAAAAATGAGATTACTTCCATTGTCAGACACCGATATTTTGTACTTAAATATTGTCGGACAACATATCATCGTCTTGGATTCAGCCGAGGCAGTTTCGGACTTGATGGAGAAACGATCTTCTGTGTATTCATCCAGGTCAGTTCGCTCTACTCAGTGTATATCAAAAGTCGTTCCTGAATTTCGCTAAAGGGCACGCATGCCAATGATCAATGAACTTATTGGATTTGATTTCAATTTTGGTTTTATGAAATATGGTGAAACCTCTTTATTTTTATATTACAGACTTTAACGACCTTCAGGTAGTACATGGTAAACCGTTTTCCGTGTACATTAATGGATGGGCGCCCCTCTGAAAGCTTCTGTCTTTAGGCGTAAATGTCGCCGATTGATGCACCACTCCTTCCACCCAAAGGCCGCCCTTCTTTTTCAGCCGCATTCCTTGAAAGCAGCACGGAACTGGCTGAACCGCATGCTTGATAACCCAGACGATCTTATGGGCAACCTTCGGCAGTGGGTTTGACTTGCACTTACCTTTTCTTCTCGTCGACTGATAGCTCGTTAGCATGGCTGGAGAGACTATCATGTCCGTTGCTTATGGGATCGCAGTCCAGCCCGAGGACGATATCTACATTAAGACGGCTGAGAAAGGAATCCATTCCTTAGTTGTTGCTGGAGTCCCTGGAACATTTCTGGTGGACACCATTCCACTTCTCAAATACGTTCCTTCTTGGATGCCTGGGGCCGGATTCCAGAGGAAGGCACGAGAGTGGAGGAAATTGGCTCGGAACATGGTTGAGCTGCCTTATCAGGCAGCGACGAAGTGCATTGTAAGTTTCTCCGTTATTAGGTTTTAGATCATCAAATAATTTATTACCGAAGTCCGAGGGGACGAGTTCGCGATCCTTCACGTCAATCTGTCTGGAGAAGATGAATTCGGGTACAAATGACGATGCATACAGAGAAGAGTACATCCAATCCACCGCCGGAACAATGTATTCAGGTGGGTATGATTTTTCTTAAATAATTTCTGACTAAATTGGATTTGTAGCGGCTTCCGACACAGTGAAGTTGTTTACCATTTTGAGCTGTATTTTTGACTCAAATCCGCACCTTAGACAGTGTCAGCTATTACTTCATGCATTCTTGGCCTCCTCGAACGCCCTGACGTCTTCAAAAGGGCACAAGAAGATCTCGATCGTGTCGTTAAACCAGGACAATTACCTGACTTTGACAATGAGGCATCTCTCCCTTTTATCACCGCTATTCTGAAAGAAACATTAAGATGGAGAGATGTTGTGCCCATTGGTAGCTCTTTTTTCTCTTGCTCGGCTTGTTGTGTGAATCTACTTGACGTTTAACCCTTTTAGCTATACCGCGTTATCTCGAACAAGAGGATGTATACAAGGGTTATCGCATTCCCGCTGGCGCAATTGTTATTCCTAACTCATGGTAAGGGTATGAGTCTGCTTTTACGTATCGGACGGGTACTATCCGTTGTTAGGGCACTGCTGCACGATGAGACTGTCTATCCTGAACCTTTCAAATTTAAACCTGAGCGGTTTATGAAAAATGGCAAAATCGATCCCGAAGTCCGCGATCCAGGCCACGCTTGTTGGGGGTTTGGGAGAAGGTTCGTTGTCGTTTTAGTTTTCTCTCGCCGCGGGCTAATTGTGTGTGTGTTGGCTGTGTAGGGTATGTCCTGGGCGGTACATGGCGTTCTCTGCTATGTGGATTGCGATCGCCTCTTTTATCTATGTGTTTGATATCAAGAAAGCTGAGGATGAAAACGGGAAATCCATTGAATTGTCTCACGACTATAATTCTGCTCTCGTAGTGTATGTCTTTTTTTTATTGGCCGATAATGCCTCGTTGCTAATGTCCTTTTATCAGAATGCCGAAACCGTTCACGTTTGCGGTCAAACCTCGTTCTGAACAGTTTAAGAAGTTGATACGCGCCAACTTCAATTCAGATATGTTTTGATTGAGGCTGTGTTCGTTACATAAATAGTTCCTTTCTCTGTAGCTAGTCGTATCAATTTGGCGTCTCCAGATTCGAGAAATTAAGGAAGTTGGCGATCTCTTTCCCCTGTTACGGCGTCATCAGAGAGTGGTAGTCAGGGCGTCACCGTGTTTGTGCAAGATCAAGTCGTTTCCCTTGTTTCAGACCTGTCCGCGACGTGCGACCTGCATCATGTTCAATTGATTTTTTTTTTTTGAGGTTTCCAGGAATCGAGTCTTTCCTGATTAGTATCCGTTAGAAGCGGATGCTTGCAAATGAGTTACGTTTAATGGGCGCTGGGGCTGGGATAGGAAGAGGATAGAAGCTTGGTTGGAGCTCCTGTCACGGTACTAAATATAGAGTGTTATGATTGCAAACGTTTAACAATTTTTGTAATTCCCAAAAGTTTTTACCATATTGCTAGGCAGTCTGATGTTGGGGGATTTTGGCAACACGATTCCGCAAAATTCGGTTCCGACAAATCCCGTTGAGGATACCGGGCAAATATTAGCCGAATTTACATTTTTCTGTCGACGAGTCGCCGCACCCAAATTATCATTTTAACTTATTCAATATAAGTAATGGTTAGTGTAAATTTTCGTACTTTGGTGTCTCATGAAATGAATATTGGACGACTGAAAATCGACAACGCCCACTGCCAGATCTATTTTTGTTGATCGTGAGATCTATTATTATCGCATGGGCGCGAACTGTTGATTGAATGTCGGATTCTTGCAAAAACATAATATCCTCGAAGAAACACTGAGGCAACACCAACTGGAAGAGCTGCAAATTTGAATTCAAGCTACTGTTCGCGGCGACGCCTTATAGGGTATTCTGTGTTGTGACAGGTTGCGATGTCTGTCACAATCACCCACCTTTCCTTTCGGGGATGGGGATCAATCTCGATCGATGTTGCCACTGGCAGAACACCATGATTTGAGTATAAAACCCGGGTTCATGTTCGGTTTACAGCCACCACCCCCCTTGCTGTTGCCCTTCACCTTGACCGGCGCAGGTAATAATGGCCTTCTATCATCCCGACCAGAAGAGGAACGACGACAACACTATCATCACCACTTCTCTGGAGAAAGGCCATGCCGATGTCTATGAGCACCAACCCTCTAACGATGACATCGACAAGGGCCCTTTATACAGCGACAAGGATACTGCCAGGCTTCTGCGGAAAATGGACTTGAACATCGTCCCCTTTCTTTCGCTCCTTTATCTGTGGGGTTCTTTCTCATCTACCTTCACTTCGTATTACTTATGTTTTTGGCAGACTATCTTTCCTCGACCGAAGTAATATTGGCAATGCTCGCCTTGTCGGACTGGAAGCAGATCTCAAAATGAAAGGACTTGATTACAATGTAACCATTCACTCTCAACCTCACGCTGTATTTGTTTTAATGTTCATACAAAGATCGCACTGTCCGTATTCTTTCCTTTTTACGTTGCTGCGGAAATTCCGAGCAATCTCATGATGAAGCGAACAAGCCCATCATTCTGGCTTTGCGTTATTATGTTCGCTTGGGGAATCGGTATGACTTTTATCCTTCGCACCCTTCTCGGCTCTAACGCTCCCCTAGCCATGACCGCAATGGGATTCGTCAAGAGCTTTGGTGGTCTTCTTGCTGTTCGAATGGTTCTTGGTCTCGCCGAAGGTGGTCTCTTCCCTGGTGTAACTTGGTACATTACTCTCTGGTATCGCAGACATGAATGTGGCCTCCGGATGGCTATTTTCTTCTCTGCTGCTACCCTTGCTGGTGCCTTTGGCGGTCTTCTTGCCCGTGGCATCTCTGAAATGAAAGGAAAGGGAGGCAAACCCGGTTGGGCCTGGATTTTCATTCTTGAAGGTCTTGTAACAATCCTTGTTGCTGTTGTGGCCAAGTTTGTCATCCACGACAACCCCGAAACGTCAGTGGTCGAGTTCATTTCCAGAAATGTTGTTACTCAGATGTGTTTTCATCCACAGTGCCAGGTTTTTGACGCAAGACGAACGCCGCGAAGTCCAGGCCCGTCTCAAGAAAGATCGTAGTTCTCTGGCTGACGAGTACGATATTAAGTATTTGTATGCGGCATTGAAGGATTGGAAGATCTACATCCACATGCTTATCACCATTGGTAAGTCGCCGTCCCTTATCGTCGAAACTGTTGCTGAATGTCTTTACCACTCACAGGTATCTACACACCGCTGTACTCGATCTCCCTTTTCCTCCCTACCATCGTGAAGAATATGGGATACACGAACAACCAATCGCAGCTCATGAGTGTTCCTCCATACGTCTTCGGGTGCATTGCCACTATCTCGGCAGGGTACTTCGCTGATAGGGCCAAGAAACGTGGACCTTTCATGATCTTCTTCTGCCTTGTCGCTATTACTGGTTTCGTCTTCCTCATTTCCACCCACAAACCCCACGTCCAATACGCTGGCACGTTCTTGGTCGTGGCTGGGTATGTTGTGCAACCGATTTTGAAGTATAGTTTCCTTTGCTGACTTTGCCAAATAGGATTTATCCTAATGTACCTATGGGCGTTGCATGGAACGGAAACAACATTGGTGGCGCGACCAAACGGGCTGTCGGTATTGCCATGCATGTCGGGTTTGGTAACCTCGGAGGTGTTATCGCCGGATTCTCCTTCCGAACCAAAGATGCCCCTCGTTACTTCTCTGGACTTGGGATGCTCATTGGGATGGTCACTATGTCTCTCTGCTTTTCGATATTCATGCACATCTACCTCATCCGCGAGAATGCCAGGAGAGACGCAAAACCCAAATCTGATCTTGGTCAGGAAGCAGAACGCGAGTTGGGAGATAATGCATCCGTGAGTGGTTCTGTTATCTGCATTGAAAGGTCGAAATGGATACTTACTCTTGTTTTTTCCTTGGCAGTTTTTCCGATATACAGTTTAATAGATGTCCGTTTGAACCTTTGGCATTCTCTTTTCTTACCATTCTTCATACTATTAGGGACTCTGAATCAGACCGAGACATTCCTTTTTTCTTTATTTAATCTTCTACGAGCATTAACACCTTGTACATACCATAGCCTTTACAAGCGTCCAATGTTCATGTGTGTTATAATGAAAATTAAATGAATCCACTTGGAAAAACACTTGATAAGCCCGTGGGAAAATAGAAATTAATTGTTTTGTTGTGTTCACTCTTAGATCACCATTGTTCATTTCCTTCCCTTCCGATCTTTGCGTGACCTCCCATCCTTAGTATCTTTGCTTTATCTCTTGTCTTTCATACTAGAACATGCCAGAGCTGTCGAGTGTGGAATTTCCTCCACTTCGGATGACGCTGAAACGCTCAGCCTCGATGGCTTCATTGCCAACACCACCAAGAACACACAGGAAGCACGCCCGCGGGAGGTCGAGGGGTTCATGCGATAGCGCTAGCGACGATAACGCTGCCTTGCCGAGTGAAACGGAGGAAAGGTGTAGTGAGCGGCCAAATAAAAAACGACGGACGGAAACTGTCGTGGACGATGAAGACGCTTTTTGGCTCGGTGCTCCTGGTGCACCATCAAAGACCAACAGCTCTGTGCCACTGCTTTACAGAAAGTCTGCGGGTCAGAGCATACAGACCAACGTTGCACCGGTGTCGCCGCCCCCATCCCATTACAAAGGGAAGATAACTTCAACGCTGGTCGTGACTCCAAAAATCTCACCAATGCCACTGCTGGACAAGACACCCCGTATCGCATCCCCCCCATCTACCCCCAAGCGACATTTGACTAGACGTGCTCTAAAAGACTCCCCAGAAAATCCATTCCTTGCCACTCCAGTTGCAGACAGCGATAGTCCTGGTGTTACCGAAAGCAGTGAAAATCCTAGTCCCCATACACCCAGTTATGACAAACCATATATAACCTATGTCTTGTATGTCTAAATGTTTTGATTCCTTTTTAACCTTTTTCGTTGACCTTTTGCACTAGCCGTGGAAGTCGTCGAACATACCAGAATCCCCACTACAACCATGCAGAGGGCCGGCCTCTCTCCCCATCTCCTGCATCCAAACTTCCCATTGACCATCCTGACTATTCTCCTTCGGAAAATTGTCCGCCGAAACGTCTTTTCCAGCGTAAAGGCAAGATAAATACTGGGCCAGGGTACCTGACGCGTAGTAAAGCCAAAAAACACCGCTCGCTATCGTCAAGCAGTAATGAGGGCCCTGGAATTGGTTTGGAGCTTCAACCGAAGAAGCTAGATTTTAAGGAATTGGGGAACGAATCACCTGGTAAACGGATCCGGGAGGCTGCTGGTAATCTTCTTACTTGATCAATTGCTCGTTCTTGTTTTCATGATATCGTAATCAAATTTCTATTACTCTCGTTTTGTTTTTGGTTTTTTGATGACTCTGATAACTTTTTTCTCCTCGAAATGTCTGTCCTTTGAAATTGTACTTTTTTGCGATACCTTTCTTTGCACAAACGCTGCCGAAACACATCCCCTATTCGCACATTCCCCAAACCGCCGCCCTTCTATTACATATCGTGGCACATGTTAACTTTCTCGTTGTGTCGTTCATCTTAATAAATACTGAGATCAAGGTTTCTAACTCACTGAGCGTCCAAAGCACTGATTTCAAGGATATCAGTTGTTCGAATAATCTTAGGAAAACTGTTTCAGACAAAAATGCTAGGCAGGGAATATTACACTGAAGGGAAAATTTATTCGGAGAATACTGTACATTGCATGAAAAATACCATCGCATTCGAATAAAAACTTGAGCAGGTTGTGCTGCGTAACTGGCAGTTATGGAATCAAACCAGAATCCCGACCTGACGTTCGTAGTTCTCCTCAGCGGTTCCATCCCAGGCATCCTCGTCCACACACACCTGCCATGACGAGTGTCGTCGGGCTGCTTGGAGCCAAAGCACAAGAGTATCGGCCTGCAAACGGATGGGAGTAAAGGTCATCGTGTTTGTGTCCCGAGGGTCTTCCGACTTGTTCACCAGCGCCAGTGCTGCCAACACATCTCTTGTCGATGACAGGGCAATCAATCTAGGTGGGATGATACCCACGAACACGGAATTCGCCACAGTAAAGCAGTCGGGAAGGAACAATACTTTGCATTGGTGCCGATGCAAAGGACATTTCCATGGATATTTTCGTTATTCTAGAGTAGGCAGCGCCTACGATGTAAAGCGCACAGACGGATTCGGTTGCGGCACTCGGTTTGAACCGCTCTGGCGTTGCTTGGGGTATGGCCGAGTGTGCGCATTTGCTCCCACTTTGATTGCGTTTTAAGAAACAGCATGAGCAACTCACGATCCATGAATCCAACTGAGGCATTATATAACAATAGTCCAGATCATCCAGATTCCATATTGCCGCATATTACGACACACCCATCGTCGCGCTCATCTACGCCTGTGTCAAATGCGGCGGTGTCTGATGGCAGAGTAGTGGTACACCAAACATTGGTGTTGGGATTGGGAAGGATCAGTGTTGAGGTCAAAGTTTGAGACATGATGCATGCCAACGAATCAACGCACCTGCATGACGCCAAAAATTGTGAATATTAACAGATTTCCAGCCAACTAGTATAGTAGGGGTTATATGAAGGGATTTGATTTATGTAAGTGGCCAATTGTGGCAGTACCGATCCCACCAAAATTTGTTACAAAAAGCTCAAAACTCCTCATTCGATTCGTTAAATTCATTACATATCCCTCCTCAAGTGAGCCAAGGCGGGTACAGCACCTGCCACCGAGCGGATTGCATTCTCATCATCCTGGCAGGCTGAATTCCTGTAGATCTTGAGGTCTTGCAGTTTCCAGGTATGAAATACGTCTTGGGTGGGTGTGCCGTCACGGTTGTATCTTCGCTTGCGAAGCAGATCATGAAATGAATCCTAAAAAGATGGAAATTTCAATTTGGTTGAGTTGAAAGATTGAAAGAATGGCAAACCTGGCCTGAACCAACAAGCTGGTCTTGCGACAAAGTCAGTTTCTTCAGGTGTGGGAGTTTACGAGCTACAAGTTCGAGAAATGGTACAGAGAGTTCAATGAGCTTCAAAGTTAGGCTCTTGAGCATTTTAGGTTGGCCTTCACATTCCGTAAGCGCGTTGATCACCTGGTTAGCCATCCCAGGGTTCAACCAAAGACCAGAAACGGTCAGTGATGTCAAGGTGGGTACAGTGAGTTTTATAAAACTCAGAAAAGCGGATAGGCCGGTTTGGGTGTTGGAAGGGTATATGTCGAGTGTTTGGAGTGAAGGAAAATACACATCGTCGTTGACTAAGCCGGCTAGCCACGCACCCAGGGGCTCTTCATCCACTGGATAAGGAAGCGGGATGGTCATATCCAATTGAAGATGCTGTAAGTGGTTGTTGGTGCGCAGGAAGTGGCGGAGGGATTGGGGGAAAGCTCGGAAGGATGTGTTGAAGGGAAGGTAGAGAGAGAGGGACATTAGATTGGAAAAGAGAACCGCAGAACCGGGTTTGGAGAGAGCATTGAAGAGAGGGGAAAGGTCAAGTGTGAATGTCATGCTTGTAACCTTCAGGGATTGAAGAGTTGGGGCGAGGAATTGAAGGAAAGGTTCCAGTGCGAGAGACGCTTCGAGTTGCGGGCCGTCGACCCCACACAACTCCAAAGTCAACTTGGTCAAATTATCGAACGGAGACTCGTGAGCACAGTACTGCTGGATCGAGGAGAACATGTCCACACCACCCGCTACCAACAGCTCGTTGAGCGTTCTTCTAAGGGAGGAAGATGTGATTATCTGAAAGAATCTGTCAAGATGGAAGGTGGGAAAATAGATATAGAGACAGGTCAGGTTGGGCAGGAGGGGAAGGGAATCGAGGAGACGGCCTAGGGCGCGGGAGTCGATTAACGAGGCGACAAGATTGACGGTCACCATCTTCGTTCTTGGTGCTATAAAAGGGAGTCTGCTCCATTACTCAGAACCAATTATAAGGATATTTTGTCATGAACGCACATCAGCCTCTGAAGAAAACGACAAGGCTCCTCCAAGTCGGGATCAAAATCGTTGATCTTGACAAGGACTCGTTTCCATTCGAGGTTCATGCAGTAGTTGAGGAAGAAACTGTTGAGGCATTTGAGTTCAGAAAGCTGGGATTCAGGGAGATACTGAGCAATGAGATGCCAAATTTCAGAGGGCAGGTTGGAGAAGTTGGCCATCATGAGATACGATATTCACTGGCATTGTATCCGGTCCGCTTGAGTCCGGACACTCGACTCGAACTACCGATTTCAATGGTTTGCCTCTAACCATCACTTTCAGAAATGGGAGGTTTGGTCCAAGTCGGCTTCAGGAATGTTCACCGTAAGTTGTATTTGCATTTCTTATTCGGGTATTCAACGGTCGGTTTCTGATCCATTGACTTTAGTTCTCCTCTTTCCATCCATGCTATCATTTCTGCGATGGCTTTGGGCAGTAATCAGGCAACTACCATGTTTTATGACACCAACCAAATTACCATTCACGGCGGACAATTCATCCAGAACACCCATAATGATACCTATGTGGGGCTCTTGGGAAAAGGTGAGTTGTTTGATAGAAACCACTGAACCAACCCCAACTGAGCTCAGGGATTTCGGCGCTCTCCAGGGAAGTCGCACCTTCAGCATTTTACAATGCTCAACATGACTTTCACTTACCAAAGTGTCATCCAAACACTCGAGTCGCCGTTCTGAAAAGGATCAAAGATTGGACGTTGTCATCGGAAGCCTCTTTGATTTGGATGTATGGTGCCGCAGGTGCTGGGAAGTCATCTATCGCAAGAACAATTGCTGAATGGTGCCAGGAGGAGAGGATCCTTCTCACTTCATTCTTCTTCTTTCGTTCCGATCCGGCTGAGAAACAATTTCAAACGTTTTATCGCAACGACATCATCCAATCCGTTCCAGATTGTCGACCCATTATCGAGCGGGCAGTGGAGTCAGACCCTCATGTCTTCGCTCGCTCCCTTGACGCTCAGATCCACCACCTCATACTCAAACCCCTGTCCCAAGTTGCACATGCCAGGCCATACCTGGGCAACCCCTTCCTCACATTATCATTGTCGACGGACTTGATGAATGTATCGAGACCCAGGAACAGACATCTATTATCCAGCTTTTCTCAAAAACTCTGTGCCAGAATCCGTACCTCCGATGGAAAGTCCTCATTGCAAGTCGACCTGAGCTCGCAATTCGACACTCGCTTAATGATATTGCAAACCTGTCCATTTGGCTTGCACTCAGTGACGAGTACAT
>Ga0307517_10010830_pt1 | contig 12711 bp, 9 predicted proteins | sample 23_EM_MG_FD_194515 | JGI IMG/M metagenome (GOLD analysis project Ga0307517, IMG submission 194515) | Populus trichocarpa ectomycorrhiza microbial communities from riparian zone in the Pacific Northwest, United States - 23_EM | ecosystem: Host-associated > Plants > Roots > Unclassified | place...
TTCAAGTGATGTTCTTTTTGGATAAAGCTTTTGAGATGATACCTAAAACTTGACTATCTCATAAAAATATAGTTGTTGACACACTCCCTATTAACCCATGATTATCTCTCTCATACACTAAATGAATATTTCTCTCAGCTAGTACCTGACCAAGATGATTTGTTGATTATAAAAACTCTAAAGACTGGATCCACCAAAAACATAAATATTTTATATTTTATGAGCTAAGGATCGTTCCATTTCTATACTTTTTTATACTCTTTAAATGTATAAGTTGAATAAAAATGAAGGGAAATGTGGATTTTATAGATATAGAAAAAGAAATGCAATCATATCACCTATATGAATAGGCTAATTGGAGGTTTTTTTTTTATTTGTGTCAAAACATGTATATGTACAAGTAATTGTGATTGTGGCTCACATCTTCCCTAGGTTTTATCTCCAAAAATGACTTAAACACCCTCTATAGGTCGGGATAGGCTTCCTATACAGTTTTTTTTAAAACTAACAAACAAGGTCTTTTTTAGTCAGATTCTCAAGACTATGTCTAACATATTCTTTATGAAAATAAGGTCGTAAATCATGAATTTCATGATGCACATCTCTGTTGTTATAGAATTAAGGCAATAATAACACATAAAAGGGTGAATTAGGTGTTCCACTAATTATGTCAAATAATGTAAATAATCACACTAAGCACATAGAACACAATAACCAACAATATAATTAAAGTGTTTAATGTAAATAGATAATGGAAGAGAGATTGTAAACTTAGTATTTAACATGGTTTGGCAAGACTACATATATACCTCAAGTACCAACCGTACTTGAGTATTGTACTCTTTTACTAATCTAAGTGAAAGATACAATGCCCTTGATGAATTCATACCAAGCAATTACACTACTTGAAGATGTCCTCTCTTTAAGATTTTTTCTTTGGTGACAAAACATTATTAATACCAAGAGTTTATCCAGAATCTCAAGTGTTTACAATTATGATTTGTTTACAACAAGATGCACTCTCTCAAAACGTAGATTATACAATTGAAAATAATCTCTATAGTTCACTTAATAGAACTTAGGATGACTGAAGGTGTGTAAGTGTAATGCATGTAAGATTTTATACTTTTATGCTAGAATATGAAGATTTAATTTAGCACAACTTAGAGTATGTTAAGATTGATGATTTCTAGTTGGTTTTTCTTTTGGAATAGCTTATATATCATGTGTGTTCAGAATCTCTCTTTAATTTTGCATAAAAGAGAGCTATATATATGTTTCTAAAAGAAACTAGTCATTTATAGCAATTGGAATGCCTCTAGTGGCTAAAATGGTTGACCGGTTTAAATGATTATATTATTCGATCAATTGGATCCTACAAAATTCCAAGTGTTCATCACAGATGAACAACAGTCAACCGGTTCTCATAGTATGCCCATATGGTCGACCAATTCAACTTAAAAATCAATTTTGACAATTTCAAACGTAGTGAAACTTGAACTGATTAAATGTATATCAATCCTATTTATACATACAATGTGAAGTGTGTGAGTTCATTTTAGTTTGCTATTGAATAAGATATAAAGATTTAACAATAAGCTCTAAAATGAATCCTTAATAGTTAAGTCTTCACTGCTTTGTATCTTAGACTTATTGATTGATTTCTTCATTCAATTTCACATACTTGTTAATGTGATCTTTATATAAAGCCTATTTAAATTTAATCTCATCCAAACTTATCATTAGTCCATTCTCCATTTGATTGTTATCATCAAAATATAAGATATTATAAATATTAATATGTGACCCATAAGTCAATAATATCTACTAGGATGTGTCTCAAGAGTCAATAGAGGATTATCTAAAGACTCATTACTTAGGTCATCCTTAATGAATTGTATTTTATCTTAATGAGATATAGATATCATTCCTAAAAAATGACATTGTGCATTACAAGTCAATCTAGCACATCTATGATAAACTTTTAATTGTTTTGCATGATGTTCCTTCACAAAAATGTGTTTACCTGTCCTATGCATGTGTGAAATAAAAGATTTGGAAGACTCACCTAATAATTGGACCTTCACTTTAATTATCCAATGAATATCTTCAAGAACTTCATGGTACATTAACAATCTCAATCTCTCACACTTAGCACGATAAATTTTTATCATGCAAAGCGAGAAAATACCTTTTCAATTTATCGAGAGTGGTATCCAATTTTTAGATTAAAGGTGGAGAAGATATGTAAAGAAAAAAGAAGAAACAAAGCGTTGAACAATTGATTAATAAATATAAAAACATATATAAGTTATCATGAAAAATTGAAAAAAATCGACTTGAGAGTCATAGAGTACCATTATCTACCATTTGACTGGGGTAGGAAAGAGACTATCAAAAAAAAAAAAGTCACACAAAAACAATGTGAGAAAAAAAATTCAATCTTTGTAAAAAAAAAATTATTCAAATCAATGAATTCATTTTTATTAGGAAAATTATCAAAGTATGCTTTCAAATGATGTCCATTCACCTTAAAAACATTTCTATTATTTAGATTCTTGATATTAAAGGTTCCATAAGGATACACACGTTTCATAATAAATAGACCTCTCTATCTTGATCTTAGCTTTTTAGGAAGTAAATAGAGTCGAGAATTATAAAACAAAACCTTTTAACTAACATCAAATGTTTTTCTTAAGATTTTCTTGTCATGAAACACTTTGATTTTTGCTTTATATATTTTTGAATTCTTATATGCATCATTTCTTATTTCATCAAATTCGTTATTTTGTAACTTACACAGTTGACTAATATCATCAAGGTTTGAATTGAAAGCTTTAATAACCCAATAAGCTTTATGTTCAAGTTCCACATGCGAGTGACAAGCTTTCTCATAAATTAGCCTATAAAGTGACATATCTAATGATAAGCTCAAAGTGCATTATCAAGTCTTTTTTATGAGGGTTCATACCTATCTCAGAGTGTTCAGATGATTCTCTGGAACCCCATATTAATTATCTTTAATTACCTTGTTTGAGTAACCCTGACACTTGTAAATATTGTCACGTATTCATGGTGCTAACTTATGTCAACAACAAATCAAGATCCTTACATAGCACAAGTGTAAGTTCTTTATGTGGTAGCCTATGAAAGAATCAAGTATTTGTTGTAACAAGGATTATACACCATGAATCAAGACTCACTACTTAACAAGAAGGGTATTAATACTGATTAAGATAACAACTACAACACATGTTAATAACAAATGTTTTTGAATTTAAACATTAAAGTCCATGTTGAGCTTGTACTAGTTCTTACACCATTAGTATAACCTTTTCATCTTGGAGAAAATAACCTTAAATGAACATATGAAGAAGAAAAACACAAATAATCAAGATAAGAACATATCTATGATATAAATTAACATGAAATAAAACTTAAATATTACAAAAATATAAAAAAGAAAGCAAAAGCTTGGATCTATTATTCAAGGATTAAGACAATTATAACACCTAAAAGGGGGTGAATTAAGTGTATCACTAATATTAACAAATAATGCAAATTAATTCAAATTAACATAATAACAAAAAATATAATTAAAGTGCTTAAAGTAAAGAGATAAGGGAGAGAATTTGCAAAATTGCTTTTAATATGGTTTGGGAAGTCTACATTCATACCTTAAGTACCAAACTACATTTGAGTATTGTATTCCTTCACTAGTCCACGTTCAAGAGTACAATAGCAACTAGTCCACGTTTAAGAGTACAATAGCAACTTAATTAATTCACACCAAGATTTTTGCACCATTTGATGAATCCATGCCAAGATTTTTTCCACTTGAAGATATGCCCCCTTCAATATTTTTCTCATTTAAAGATATACCTTATTCAAGATTTTTCCTTAGTGAAATTACCTCACCAATATCAAGAGTTTTTATCTAACTCTTAAAGGTTTACAAAAGTGATTTTTCTATCAAATTTAACTCTCTTAGTATAGTAGATAATAGAATTGAAAGATCTAATATCTTTATATCTCACAAGATAACACTTATAGGAATTGAAGGTGTTTAAGTGTAGTGAGAATGAGATTGAATACTCTTGTGCAAGATTATGAAAGTTTAATAGTATTAATTAGAGTATAATCAAGGATTGATGATTTTGAAGTGTATTTACTCTTAGAATATCTTGTATATCATATAAGTTTAGAATACCTCTCTTATTTTGTAATTAGATAAGCTATATATATGTTTCTTGCAAAAACTAGTCATTTATAGCCATTATAATCCCATAAACGACTAAAACAATCGATCGGATCAAATTGATCACTCTAATTGGTCGATTGTGTAACGACCCGACTTTTTCAGAGCCAAAATTGATTGAATTTTTTTTATCGGCCGATTCTGGATGTTTTTTACCATATCATTCTACAAATTTATAATTGCATTTCATTCATTAACAAGGCACAATCCATATAGGATAACGTAAATCAACATTCCCATAAAACATGTTCTCAATACACCTGCCCATAATATTTTATTTTCATACTCATAGGTTTACATTAAATCATATTGACATACTCATAAATTCACATTCATGTTCTAGTTGTTATCATCACAAGTTCATACGAGAGTTCCAAATAGCAAGTTACACAATTAGTACTTTCGTTATCCTGACCTTGTGTAATTTCACAACATGACATACTCATAAGAAGAATACCACATACGTATATTCATACACATCATTTCTACAAGATCGCACATTCACATCCATATTCCATTTCATTTTGTCATTACAAGTCTTTACAAAAGGGGTCGGATGACTAATTGAGCGATTTACATGTCTGTTCATACAGAACTCATATCACTCATAACATGTGAATGTATAATTCTTTTCAAATGAATGAGCCGTGAAATGGATTTCCTTACGCACCATGTTAGTATGATGTCTCTGTTACAGCATAAGGTAATTTCAAGCATTATAGGCAATTTAAAAAAAAAACATAATAAAGCAATATTAACGTTACATTTCACTCATGGACCAATAAAGCATAATTCTTTCATTTCTCCGTACTTATATAAGTACCACCCTTAATAATTCTTACTGAGGCTAATTACAATACTCAAACCCGGTCATCCATCTCGAATACCGTTAACCGAACTAAAGTTATTCTCTGTTTAAAACATAACAATCGTAGTTCTTTCATTTACTTGGTATATACAAAACATAGTACCCATGAACTCATCAACTCTAAAACTAACTCACAACTCCCATATCCAGCAATCCTCTTAGGATGCTATTAGCTGAAGCTAATCATTTGTGCATCCCAGTCATCCACTTAGGATGCCATTAGCTGAAGCTAATTATTTATCAATCTCGGTCATCCACTTAGGATGTCATTAGCCGAAGTTAATCATTTATCAGCCCCGGTAATCCAATTAGGATGCCATTAGCCGAAGCTAATCATTTGTCAGTCCCGGTCATCCACTTGGGATGTCATTAGCCGAAGTTAATCATTTATCAGCCCCGGTAATCCAATTAGGATGCCATTAGCCGAAGCTAATCATTTGTCAGTCCCGGTCATCCACTTGGGATGCCATTAGCCGAAGCTAATTATTTGTTAGTCCTAGTCACCCATTTAGGATGCCATTAGCCGAAGCTAATCATTTTTCAGTCTTGGTCATCCACTTCGGATGCCATTAGCCGAAGCTAATCATTTGTCAGTCCCGATCATCCACTTAGGATGCCATTAGCCGAAGCTAATTATTTTCCAATCTCGGTCATCCACTTAGGATGCCATTAGCCGAAGCTAATCATTAACCCATCAAACGTTCCAGAGGCAATTTATGTAATCACTATAACATGATATTATATCCTTTATAATACATCAACAAACATTTCATAACAGTTTAGCATTCAGTATAACACAATAATAGGCCCTTCATATTTTTCATCCAACCATTCATGATGGTTAATGTTCAATACAATACAACAATAGATCCCTCATAATACTCATACAAAAATTCATCACAATTACATTCAATAAAATACAATAGTTGAGCCCTTGAAATACTCATACAACCATTCTTCATAATTACATTCAATAAACTACAATAGGAGATCCTTCAAAATACTCATACAACCATTTGTCACATTTTTATTCAATAAAATGCAACAGTAGATCCTTCGTAATACTCATACAACCATTCGTCAACATCCCAAATTGATAATAGCCCAATCAACATCTCATAGTCGGTTTAATATTCATCGTAACACGATAATATATCCACCTCAAACAGGTAATTTCAGAACATTAACATTTTCATCATTGTTTCAACATTCATCAAGAACTCGATCAACATTTCATAGTTATTTTGACAATCATCCAGAATTCAAATTCAATCAAACACTTCATTGTTGTTTCATCATTCAACAAGGATTTAATAATATATAATTATAAGTAAATCATTTCAAAACATAAACATCATACGAGAAAAAGATGGGAACCACCTAACTGTTCCACCTGCAAGGTGTCCTTGTCCCGACAAAGGTCCGATCCCGGCTGCACCACCTAAGACATATTGGCCACAAATCAGTACATTCGTATTCAGTGATCACCCAACTCGTCACCATGCATACTTTAAACATAAACAAGTTCATATTCCACTGTTTCACATATCACAATCACACAGTGCAACCATCTTAACCATTGGCCTAATTCAAATATGTAAAACTATTGCAGAAATTGTTAGCGAAACCTGGTTCGCTAGTGACGCGGATTCATCAGCGACTAGATTGCTGGTGTTACCCTGATTCGGTAGTGAGGCAGGTTCACTGCAGATAACACGATTCGGTAATGAAAACTGATTCGTTGCGAACAACGTAATTTGGTAGCGAAAACAGATTCGCTAAATTCGACAGCAAAAATTGATTCCCTGCGGACAACACTATTCAACAGCGAAAGCTGATTCGCTGCTGGCATTGCAATTAGACAACGAAAACTGATTCACTGCAGACAACTCAATTTCGGCAGTGAATCACAATTTCACTGCAGACAACATCCCTTTCGGCAACGAATCACAAATTCACTGCAGACAACATCCCTTTCGGCAGCGAACGCTGATTTGCTGTAGACAACTCAATTTCAGTTGCGAATCACGAATTCGTTGAGGACAACTCAATTTCGGCAGCGAACATTGATTCACTACACACAACACAATTTTAGAAGCGAATGCTAATTCGTTGCGGTAAACTCAATTTCAGCAGCGAATCACAAATTCGCTGCACACGACAACCTTTCGACATTGAACGTTGATTCACTGCAGACAACACAATTTCGACAGCGAATGCTAATTCGCTGTAGACAACTCAATTTCGACAGCGAATCACAAATTCATTGCAGACAACACCTTTTCGATAACGAATCATAAATTCGCTGCAGACAACACCCCTTTTGGCAGCGAACACTGATTTGCTGCTGACAACTCAATTTCTACTGTGAATCACAAATTCACTGCGGACAACCCAATTTCGACAGCGAATACTGATTCGCTGTAGACAACACAATTTCGACAGCGAATGCCAATTCACTACAGTCAACAACCTTTTGGTAGTAAACACTAATTCGCTGCAGATAACATAATTTCAGCAGTGAATTCTAATTCGCTATAGACAACTCAATTTCAGCAGCAAATCACAAATTCGCTACAAACAATACCCCTTTCGGCAGCGAACGCTGTAGACAACTCAATTTCGACAGCAAACGTTGATTCGATGCAAACACAATTTCAGCAGCGAATGCTAATTCACTGCAGACAACACCCTTTTCGGCAGCGAATGCTGATTGCTGCAGACAACTTAATTTTGGCTGCGAATCATGAATTCGCTGCGGATAATGTAATTTCAACAATGAATGTTGATTCGCTGCAGACAACATAATTCAGCAGTGAAAATTCATTCGTTGCAGATAACACAAATCGGCAGCAAAACTAATTCATTGCAAACCATACAATTCAGCAGCGAAACTAATTCGCTGCATACAACATAATTCAACAGCGAAACTGGTTCGTTATATGCAACACAAATCAGCAAGGAAACTAATTCGCTGCAAACAATCCAAATTAGCAACAAAACTAAATCGCTGCAAACTACACCCTCGACAACAAAACTAATTCTTTGTAGGCAACACAATTCGGCAACAAAAATTCCTTCGCTGCAGATAACACAAATCATCAGCGAAACTAATTCGCTGCAAACCATGCAATTCAGCAGCGAACTAATTCACTGTAAACAACATAACTCTGCACATAACATCATCTTAACAAATTCTTATACAATTTCATCAAACACAAATAGAAATGTATGTCATTAACACCAACATACTTTCAGTTTTGGTTTCAGCAGGGTCTAAGGTCCTAATGACTACATAATTTTATACATAACCCTTTCTAACACAAGTTCTTCTATCATACATGCAAGAATCAAGATAATAATGCCATCATGCATTTTGTTTAAGTTCAAGTATGTCCTTAAGAGTTCAACAAGATCATAATTTTTGCATTTCTTCATCTCATTCCACATTTCATTCAAGTTCATCAATCATTCATTGGAAGTCTAGGCATTAACATCAATAAAAATTCTGCCTTAGTTCACTAACTTGGTTGGTCCTCTTCTTAAGTTTACACCCTCAAAATCACTCATACTCACTTAGATTTCTTTAGTAAGAGTCTGCACATAAGTTTTTATATTCATCATTCCACTGATCTTCCATTTAATTATTTCTGAAACTATGAGTGCATGAACACTAAACCTTTTACTTTGGGGTTTTCATCCCCTCGTTCTGAAATCGTGAGGCAGCAACCAACCAAGGAAGAATACTTCTCTTACCTCATGTTTTTGACAACTTTAGAGCAGGTTTTGGTGACATGGTTCTTTCCTCAATCTTGATTTTTTCCTTCTCTTCCATCTCTGTTGTATAGCGGGTCTGTCACACTCCCTCTCATCTAATGGTTTCAGTCATCAACGTAACTCCCTAGCTTTCTTCTTCTTTAAACACTTAAAGCGGGGGACATGCAACTGGTGTAGGTGGGTTGTCTTCTTAGAGAGGGTGGTTGTTATTGTAGTCATAACTGTTGGTCGGTTATAGGGAAGGGGTCAGACTCTTTCTCTTTCCATGGCTTCAACCACTTCTGTCTTTCCCTGGGTCACCCTTCTTCTCCAACATTCAAATGAGGTGCATACAACTGGGTATGCAGCTATTGCAGGAAGATTTTTAGGGAGAGAAAGAAGGCAAGAGCATGCAGTCTGTTTTAGAAAGAGTGCCCCTTTCTCTCTTCTTGTTGCATTTATACCTCTCTTAAATGTAAAGAGGTGTTTGAAGGGCTGGATAAGATTGTTCCCATCCCTCATTTTGGGTTATCTTAGGCTGGTTTCTATTCCCATTCTCCCCTAGGATAGGTCGGTCCAACTCTAATTTTTGTTAGGTTTTACATTGTCGTTGCTAATTCAAAAATTGGCAATAAAAATTACGTCGCTGCCGATTCAGAAATTGGCAACTAACTGTGTTGCTGTTGATTTAGAAATCGGCAACCAAAAACTATATCGCTTCCGATTTGGAAATCAACAGCCAAAAACTTTGCCGGTGCCGATTTAAAAATCAAAAGCCAAATAGTTTTGCTGCCGATTCAGAAATTGATAGCTAAAAACTGTGTCGCTGCTGATTCAGAAATCAACAATCAAAAACTTTGCCGGTGCCGATTAAGAAATCGGCGGCAAAATTGCGTCGCTGTCGATTCAGAAATTAGCAGCTAAAAACTGTGTTGCTGCTGATTCAGAAATTGATAGCGATGGTGGAGTCATTTTAGGCTTTACTTCTCTCTTTTTTGGGTGTTTACATTCTCCCCTCCTAATATAAATTTCATCCTCGGAATTAAAGGGACTCGTATTGATAGTGCCTCCAGATTCTTAGAGCAACACCACAGTCACCGATTCTAGGTCATGTATTGGGTAATTCTCTACGTGAGTCTTGAACTGTCTTGACACATAAGCGATCACTTCCTCATATTGTGTCAAATCACACCCAAGTCCTTTCTTTGAGGGTTCACTACAAACTACCAAACCTTTGGTATTTTGGAACGTAACAGTTCTAGTATGGCAGTTTATTTGGCCTTGTACTCACTCGGCTAATCATGTTTATATTTATACCAAAATCATGTAATTCTAAGGGGATCGAGTCTACTTATGTTTCATACTGAGCTGGACTAACCCCTACTCCCACATACATGATATTTGTTTCAACCATATTCCCCATCGAAGTTCTAGTTACGAGCCTCGTTTCTACTACTTCCAGTCCTTTCCCCCAATTTGGTGGCAACTCTCCTTGTACTAAATAAGTGGGTAGCACCTAGTTCAAAACAACATAAGTACATTAAAGTTATTCATCGGTAGTGTACCTGCTACCACATCGGTTGCAACACTAACTTCTTTATGTGTCAAGTGGAAGACTCTTCCTGAAGTCCGGTCAGTTTGTGCCCCTGGCCTCCATCGGCTGGAGTCTACCCTTGATCGGGAAGACCTCACTAACCTATTCACCATGATGGATTATTGGTAACTCTATGTATGCCTAATGTTTCTATTAGGGCATTCCTTTCTATAATGACCTCAAACATTCCACTTTTTTTTCTTCTTTGAAATGGCGGTCTACTGGTAAAATCATCCCCATCTCTCTTTTTACTTGTTCTTTGATGTCCCTGCAGATCCTCTCCAATATAGGCTTCCAAAGCTTGTGCCGCCTCAATCAGTTCTCTCATTGATTTAAACCGTAAAACAATCAACCATTGCTTTAATTCCTGTCGAAGCCCATTTCTCAGCTTCTTAAACATGTGTTCTTTGGTGGGGATGCAGTGTAGAGCAAATAGTGAAAAGGTCATGGAATTTCCGCTCATATTCCAAAACCGATATTTCCCTTGTCTTAACGCCAATAATTCTTATTCCTTCACTCTTCTAATCCACCTCCTGGCTATCAAAGTATCTTGTTTCCCCTAAATACGGTTCGTAGCCCATTTCTCTCATGCTTTTAACCAACTGTACGAGTAATACCATGTTTTCCCCGCTCTTTCTTGCTGCCCCATCTCTGCTAGGGGTATCCCCTTCGTCCGGTTTGGTACCCATTTTTCTTCAACTCTTATGGTTCTTCCCCGTAAAAATCCAGATGCTCTTGTTAGAGTGTGGGAAGCAGTATCATCCAATGGATCCTCATCCTGCCAATCTTGAGCTTTTCGGCCACTACTCCTCCTTTCTATAGAGGGTGGCTTGATTCGAGCCTCTTGGCGAGTGTGCACCATCTTGAAATAGATCACAACAATATTATTTTCATCAATCCTCAGGATCCAAACCAGGCGCTCTGATACCAACTGTAATGACCCAGTTTTTTTAGAGCCAAAATCGATGGAAATTTTTTTTTGGGTGTTTATAGATTAATTCCTATAGAATTCTTAGGTGTTCATCACTAATGAATAAGCGGTCAATCGGTTCATTGGGTTATACCAAATGATTAACCGATTCATGCAAAATTCCAGTTTTGACAGATTTACCTAGGTGAATTCTTAGAACCGTATATCTTTGATTATATCATATTCTTTATGAATCCTATTATTAATTTTGTATATGGTCCTTTAAACATTAATTCTGATTGTGAATGACACACTAACTCTTTACTTTAATGTATCAATAAGTACTTTCAAATAAGATGGTTCACAACACTCATTACCGGTGATCCTAGTATGGATCCCATTAGCTAGAGTTAACCTCATCCTTTACTCTCAACTATGCAATATGGATATCATTAACCAAACTAATTTTTTGTAGTTGTTCTCAGCTATTCAACATGGATGTTATTAGTTAAAGTTAATCTTATTATTCTTTCCTGATTATCCAACATAAATATCATTAGCCAAAGCTAATCTCATCATTCATTCTCGGTTATCCAACTGGATACCATTAACCGGAGCTAATCTCAACATTCTTTACAATTCATGAATAATTTAAAAAAACTGAATTTGGGTAGCAGTATTATACAATAGTACTTTAAAAATTAATAAAATCAAATGAAGGTGGAAATCACCTACCTGCTGCACCCGTAGTATGTCCTCGCCCAGTCGAAGATCCAATTCTAGGTGCACCTCCTGATACATAATGAGACCATTACTCAGTATATTTTTATCTCTAGGCATTGTCGAAGATTTTTTCCAAACACATATATGTATACATACCCATTCATACAATATCTCTTGTATTTGTGTATTTGCATGAAAAAATGTTATAATAAAACACTAATTCCAACTTTATTAAAGGTCATTAACAGAAATTAAATCATTACGACACTGAAAATCATTAGTGAAAACTAAGTCACTATGACAATGAAAATCATCAATGAAAACTGAGTCATCATGACACTGAAAATCATCAACGAAAATTGAGTCATCATAACACTGAAAATCATCAACGAAACTAACTCACTTTAATGTTTCTTTTTCCCCAAGTTTATGCATAAGGCCAATACCAAGTTCTTCTTCCTAAATTACCATACCATAACCTATTTATGGACCTCGACCATAACATAATTCATCTCCAAGGCTATATGAAGTATGATTAATCATGTAATGTTTTCAACCTATTACAACTTCACTCAATCATCAAATATTATTAAAGAGGTTCC
>Ga0307517_10010831_pt1 | contig 12711 bp, 20 predicted proteins | sample 23_EM_MG_FD_194515 | JGI IMG/M metagenome (GOLD analysis project Ga0307517, IMG submission 194515) | Populus trichocarpa ectomycorrhiza microbial communities from riparian zone in the Pacific Northwest, United States - 23_EM | ecosystem: Host-associated > Plants > Roots > Unclassified | place...
TAATTACAAGGTCATGTCTGGTCGTGTACACTAATTACTCTTACAAGCGCTGAGCACTTCTAGAATGTGGGGAATGGAAATGGATATTGATAAGATGTTGGACATGAAGATTCGTGAGTTGAGATTTGGAGCATGTAATGGTTCAAGGTAATGGATTGATGAAACGAGTTCAGAGCTTTCGTTTTCGACTGGCCCTTGGTACTGGGATCAGCCCAAGCAGCCCGAATGTCAGAGCGTAGAATGCCGACACTAGATAACACAGTTAACTTTCAATGACAGCATAGATATTTCGGCGTACGCACCTCCGATCGTGCCCTTCACGTATCCGAGCGAGGACCACTGGCCCAACGTAGTAACTGCCAACAACCAACCCATGACGATGGAGCCTGTTAACACCTGCAATCGCATGAATATTTTAGTCCTATTCACAGACCTGGAACACTGACAGGTATCACTGAGGCCAAAGTTCCGGACTCTCTCCAAGTTTGATACTGTGGGACACGGCCTCGGTGAGTGTCCCGCGTTGCAAAGAATTTGTATTAACGCACATTTGGTTCTTCCCCTGTTATCCAGGGCATAAGCAGCACATAAAGAAAGAGAACAACTGTCGTAAATCCCAAGCCCGAAGCACCAAGGCCGGCAATCCTTTATTTTATTCAATTATTCGGAGAGAGGAGAAGAGCAAAGAAGGAATTTCGTTAGATCCGTCAGACAAGGCTGGTGAGAGAAAGAAAGCTCACAGAGCCCATGAACCCCCGGCCCCTTGTAAGATAGTCCAAAAGTTATGCAAGGTTCCAAGATAGTACGTGATAAATGTGCCAGGCAACACAAGCTTGAGTTGTCGCAGGGTGTGTTGCATCCATGGAACGTGTCTCATTGTCGTCGTTGTACCCCTCGGTATTGCTGTGGTATGGGATGTGGATCCCAAATCATGTTGAGATTTGGAATGGATTTGTCTGGCTGAAGAAGAGGATGAAATAGCCATCGAATGCGCGTTTTATAAAGGGTTGTTTCGTTTGGTACGCGGACGCCCGTTTCAAAGGTCAATCTTGACTATCACATGCAATTGGCAACGCCACGTGCGTGTTATGGGGCAACGCCCGGCGATCGCTAAATTCTACTTCAGTCCCGTCAGTCCATGTCGTTTCCTGCAAGGTACTGGTTGGTTTTCGACACCTCATCGGTTGGATAGTTGGTCCCAAGGACAGCTGCGAATTGCTGACGATTTCATGCGCACCCTTTCGGTCAACTTGTCAATATCGTACATTGGTGCTAAAGGAAACAACGAGAAATGCGGAGAATGCAAGCCGAACTTCGTGCCACCCTTCAATAGCTTTAATACTGATCCATTATATAGTACATGTACTCTCATATTTTCGCGATGTGCTCACAATTCCCCAAGCTTGATGAATCGCCGCGTTGGATTGGTGTCCTTCGGTTGATGTCTCCCGTTGGGTAGGATGACTACAGTGAATGATGGCCCTAAAGGAGGATCTAATTCGAAAGGAACTCCTGTAACGTGAAGCAAGAACAACAAGCTGTCAAATTGATGTCCTCAAATGAGACGGTTAAGGGATCCGTTGATTTTAACTCGGTAACAAGCCGGAGATTGTTTGGAATCATTGAGTTTACAGCTTTGCCCTGTTGAAATTCGGTTCCTCGGAGACCTTTACGACTCTGAATGCAAGCATCAGTGCCCATAACAAAGAATAAGATGGGAACACATACAATTTTCCAGTGTTCCCTCCGCTGAAAAGCATAGGCAAAGCAACAGGCGCCTGCTCAATCCCACCCTCAACTATGTGGAATTTCCTCTTAATGGCACCACTACTCAATCCCTTCGCGAGCTCTTCGATGGCTGCTGGATATTCCGAGGTGTAGTCCATCCTAAACACGAAATGGAAATTGGAACGTGAGAGGTTTGATTAATGGGAGACAACGTACACAATGAAGCCTTGAATCTTTGCTCGCTGCGAAATCAGGCTAAGATAGCCTTGAAGGCCTTTTGGTTTGGATGCATCTTTTGATTGCTGGTCAATCATCGGAATTATTTTGGTGCTGAAAAATGGACTCAACTATAAGCAGAAATAGCGCCTGAGCGTGGAGCGGTCAAGGAATGGGTTACTGAGATGAGGAGAGTTGGTGCTCACCGCATAGGACAATTCTGGCATCTTTGTTCAACCGAGTCAGCAAAAAATCTAAAATTTCCCCTATCGATGTTCAAGTGTTAAGAGTCATGTCACACTGAAGGACTTATGAAACTCACCACCAACGTTATCGAAATACACATCCAAGTAACCGATCTTCTTGAGGTCCGTGTAGAAGTTCCGACTCTTATAATTGAAAGCCTTGTCCACGCCCAGTTCCTTTTCCAACCACCGACATTTATCGTCGCTGCCTGCGATAGCGTAGACTGTGGCGCCTGCTGCCTTCCCAAGCTGACACGCCACAGCGCCAACGGAGCCTGCTGCACCAGAGACGACCAGCGTTTCGCCACGCTTAAGTTCTCCGATTTTTTTGAGGCCCTGATATATATCTTTGTAAAAGTGCGTACGAAGAGGCAGGTAGGAAAAAATATACGAAATAAGCTGTCAGACCTGATCCATTCTTTAGTCTAGTCCAATTCCTGTTAAAAACTTGAGTGACGCACCTGAGGTGCCCAACACGTTCAAAAAATCAAGAGGGACAACCCCAGGAGGCAGGCTTTATGATTCCATTAGGACTTTTGAATGATCGACGAAGGTTTCCAAAACTCACATAATTTTGTCCAAGTTCTTGTCCTTCATGACTGCATATTCTGTCATACCTAAACGTTGCCCATGTCATCCGATGGTTCGATAGGACAAGGTAGTTTGAACTCACCCCAAGCGCCGCTCACGTTGTCGCCTACCTTAAACTGGCTTCCTGGTCCTGCTTCGATAATTACACCTAAACCGAGAGCGCGCATAACCTGCGCGCAGCCCATTAGCGTAAGGTTTTACACACACTGAAGTTATCCACGAACCTCCCCTATCTGTACTGGGGGCAAATAACTTCTCACATCCCGAATGTACCCCCGCATAGCTGGGTCCAAACTCAGCCACGTACATCTCACGAGTGCTTCGCCATAACCAAGTTTCAGGGAAGAAGATTGCATAACCTCGGTACGGAATGTATCTGGCTCGATGTCCCCGACGGGCCTTGAGTTGAGCACGATGCGTTTGAAAGTCGTTGGTCGGGACATCTTGATAGTAAGAAAGCAACCGGGATGTCAATAAGCGGCTGGCTTTATGGTGTCCGTCGACAAGTGGAGGGAGATGCACAGGGGCGCCGCTGACTGACCACCGGCAACACTTTTCCCGGCGCCGTGATGCCCGATGGGGATTGGAACGCGCAACTGCAATTCACCGTAACGTGTTGTTTTCCAGAATCGCCAACAACACCAGCCAGTATACTACATACTACGACTTCATGGCGATTATTATCACTGCAATCAACTCTTTCGTTGACATTCTGAATTCCTCACATGATGTGTGCAGCTACTCTCTTGCCGACGTATGCATGATACTTATGTTGCGGATTCCAGTTTGCGCACCAACGGAGATATGTTTGGGTACGGGTCCGGTAGCGGTATGTCGTCTTTCCCTCAAACAAGGCGTTCAGCAAATGATTAATGGCTTCCTTCGCAGCCAAAATCCGTCTCGTCATTGTTACAATCCTCAAACTGGTGCTGGTGTCAACCGTTCTAGTGAAGCGGATCCGAGTGGGGCTTTGTTCTCTGGTGTGCAAATGCTCGTCCGTCGTCCGGCGTTGCGTATGCCTCATTGACACCAAACCCAGTTGATGGATGAATTGAACTTGAACTGAACTTGAACATATTCGAGAAGGTACCCATAGCAAGCTGTTCAATTAATGTTCGCTTATCATGTTGTTTAATCCAGTCGGGCATATGTTAAATACAAGCAGTTGTGGAGATCACAATGTCGTCACAAAATGGATGAGGGGGATTATTCTTGATCACGCAGAGACCGTCAAAGTGTCGTCCAACCTGCCACCAAGTCATGCATCCACCGATTTATCCTGATTGTCCAGGAGTCAAACAGACAACCCATTGGCATTGTGTCCATTTCCTCCTACGTTCTCGTAAGTCGCAATAGTCTGCTTCTCCCCTGAGTTGCTTTCGCCTAGGCTCTGGACCTGACTTTCTCGCTTCTCAGCATCAGCCTTGCCGCGTAATCTGCGGTGGTTGGCATGGTGGTTCATGAAATCAAGATGGGAGGTGGAAACGACTACATGTACGCAACACTCTCATGAGCCCAATATCTTTGGAACAACCGATGATTTCTTACCTCGATCAGAGTCAACGATGAATAATTCGTAGATGAGGGCACCCAGCATGGTAGCGGGGATGTTCACCAAAGCTGAAATCGCGGCGTAGGGACCTCCCTTGGCTACACATGTCATGAGTTTCTTTTCTTGGCCCTTTGCCCTCTGTTTGAAGCTTACCATCCATTCCCCATATCGTCAGCGCAGCCAGCCGACCGCCAATATCACGGGCAGCATTCAGCGACACTGGAATAGACCATCATTCAGTTTACTTGTCAGCGTCGACTGAAGTCATCAAACTTACCTCCAGGCACACCAAATCCAAAGATGGATGCGGCGCTAAAATGCCAAGGCATTCCTCTGTCAGGCTCTCTCAAACGCAGGAGAGCAGCACTTACTATCCTAAAGCGATAATGACGCCGGCGGCTGCAGGTGGGACGACAGCATTGCATGGGTCAAGACAAGCCCAGATGATGATTGCAAGTATAGTGCACTAAACATTACCGTGATGACATTCTTGTCGTTTTGGTAGTCCAAGGAAAAAAGTTACTCACGTTGACAAATTCGTTCATGAAGACGCGGGGAAGGGTCTGCCCTGGTAAGAGGTAGTTGCCAAATGCCCCCGGAGGACCGTTAGGCGTGAATTGGGTGGCAGCGAAGACGGCTGGTCCTTCCTGCAAAAGAATTCCCTCCCCGATGTCGATTAACGCCTTCCATTGATTGTAGACGACGAGGGCTGCAAGATAGGCCCCAAGGATTTGCGCGATGATATATCTACGCAGCAATCATTAACCCTGCATTTTGGCTGCCCGATGTGAATCGCGTAGTGCTTACCCGACAGCCTTGGCCTTCGGGAAACCTTTGAAAAGAACCAGGGCGATTGTTACAGCAGGACTGAAGTGACCCCCGGAGGTACCAGCGCACACGTTGATAGCGAAGACGATACCGAGCGCATATCCTATGCCGATCTGGAAGAGACCTAAAGTGAAATCCCGTTTGTTTTGGACTTTCTATCTGACTTGGAAGACTCACTGGAGAAGCCTTCAATCTTTAGGATATTCCCGACAACCCACCCGACTTGCGAACCGACACCTTTACGGATAGTGAGTTAGTTCCGCAAGCTGACCAGGCCAAAGAAGCTTAATTTACCGAAGTAAACGTATAAGAAGACTCCCATCTACCCAGATGTTTACAACGGTCGAGGAGAGGAGCTTGGGCAGCCCACGTACCGCTTCAGCGAAGCATTCCATCGCCCAGTGCACCTGCTCCCTATTTCTTATTTTCTCCCATACCGTGAAGACGGCCGGGCGCTTCTGTATATCGCTCAGATAGACGAGAGGGGTAGACATTTTGCGGGGACCAGTCACTGCGGAGGCAAACGATCAGGGTGAGGAAGTGCATCTATAATTCGAATGTGGGATTCCAATTTATAGCAACTTGTAGCCTTGGCGGATTGTCGTCCAATCACATTGATGTGAATCTCGTTACTCAGTTGAGTAGCGCCTGTAAAAGGTACTTACCGTTCTCGCCTCCTATTAACATGACATCCACAGCGCGCGGAGTGTCATCAGGCGATACTTGTAAGCGTTTTTCAGATCTCATGGATCTGAAATCGTAACCAAATGGAGGAAGCGTACTCCGGATTCACCGGGAAGGAAACGTCCGCTGGCTAACTTTTGGTGTGGATGCCATTGGGGTTTCAAGTACAGCAATCTTCACTCTCAGCGCTTATGGCTTCGCACATTTTGACTAAGGAAGGGCTTTACACAAGCTGCGAACTCGCAACTGATACGACGGCGTACATGGTTAGGGAGTCTGGGAGAATTGTGGCTTTTCTTCCGACCCCGCAATTGCAGTTTAGGATCCGGTTTGAAATAAATTCGCCCGGTATAACCTATCTCCCCATCTCTACGTCTCTGGGGGAGCAGAAAAATGTAATTCCAACCCCATGATCGTGAGCGCAGCATGTTCACAACTATTGCGAGCTCCAATGATCTGGTGGAACGTTGGCATTTCGCGTTTGGCTCACAACTCCGATGTTTCCTCCAGGCGTCGGGTGCAGACCAGTCTAAGGCCTGAGATATTTGGTCAGTTTTGAGTAGGATACGGGCAGGTACTCGTGGGGAAAGAAGATGACTACGTGAGCTTGCCGTAAGTTTCCTCAGACCTTGCGTCTCGAGCGGCAGATGTTTTCCATGTCGTGTCGGTGCTATATTTAGAATACATTTCCAACCACATACCGCATGGATCGGTTCGAACCATTTCATCTATTTCTAAGTAGTGATGGAAGCTGGAAATTGTAGTAATTATGGATGACTACGTTGCATAATAACACAAGCGCTAGTTCAGGAGGAAAGAAATGCGTGAAGGGAGAAGGACTAGTATCGCGAATCTATTTTTAGATACTATGGTACTACCTAAGAATTTACATCATCTTGGGGAAGGAGTTATAGAGTAGTTTTGCATATAGTAGAGAGTGATTTATTGAGTTAGCTTGTCCAGAAGGCGAGACGAATATGCCCGACGACATCGTGCTTTAAGTAGTATCGATACTATCGAAGGGAAAACATTGACCCGGCGCGGCGCGACAGGAGCTGCGGATATATTTTAGAAAGGGAACATGTGGAAAGAGATATTTCCATCCACACCTTTTTCTTTCTCCCTCCATCGAGGTGGTGTAACAGGACTTTGAACAAATCAACTCCTTGGACACGCTTAACATAAATTCACGGTGGTTTTGGCCTCAGAATACAGCTGTTCTTGCGACGCCCAAAACACAGCGCACTGGGCGTTGATCTCAAAAAATCGGCTGGCCGTCATTTCCACCGACAGTGTCGACAGGTGTAGGGCTGCGCAGGGATATTGGGAATTGCAGTTCCCATGCATCGGTGCACGTTTACCCAGAGGTGATGAGGCTTTGTAGGATGGAGATATAGAACCATGTGGACAGACTGCAGCCGTGCTACTTGACGTACGTCGAACGAGCAATTTTTTTGTTTTTCTGAGATAGCGCCATCGTGGGAGTCTTCCGCTGAGTAGGCTCCACTGTCAGGAAGTTTCGTGACTAGTTCTAACTAGTTCTGCAGTAGAAAAACTGCTGGGGGTCGAAAGTCACGTGGAACTCAGAGCAAAAGAACAGGAAGGCAGAAAACCCAAGATTTTAAGCCAATGACGCCGCGGCACCCCAAAAGGCGGGCCCAGATATCAGGGGATGGATGGTCGAGGCATTCCTTGGAGCCACAATATATCACAGTGAGAGTTACTGGAAATAATGTGAAGGCAAATTCCTCAAGTTGACTTACGATCCAAGACCTAAGACCATGTATCAAGCTGGAAATATTGAAGGGAGAAAGGCTTTCATGAGTTTCTCGAGACGGCTCGATTGGCTGGAAATGGTACTGGGGCAAGCGGCTAACTCGGTTTGCAAATGAGCCTGGTTAAGTTTGAGGTACCTGGATCTTGTCGTGGAAACAGGTCCACAAAATTATTTACATCATCTATGTTGCGAGTCCAGGGTGCCCTTGGTTCCCTCTATTACGCATAAAATCACGGGTCTTCATATCCTTGTGTTGGTCGCCGCGGGCGGTTAGGCACTGTGAATCAAAATGGGGGTTTAGGGAATTGAAGAACACGAGACGTCACGTTTTATACGAACAAGGGTATGACGTTGGAATCATTTCCGCTGGTCGGTATCCATAACGTTCGCGAATGGGGGGGATTGTGACGGCAAGGATTGGTCCAATGGACCCAATGATCACTGAGTAGAAGATGACGGGATTTTCATGGGCCTGACGTTGCTGGAACACCATTAGCGCGACCATGGCGAGTATAAACTGTTAACCTTACCAGGTAGCGATATGTTCGCTGAAAAGGGGCCATAACGGACGACATCCTATGGCGAATGCGAGACTAATGGTGTTGAGGTCAGAGAAACCGGGATACAACGCCAATATTCTGATTACCTAATACCATTTCCTTAGACTCAACCTTCCAGAGCCTTCCTCGCCACCTCCTTAGCCCAACTCCAGCTGCCTCAAAATGTCGATGGAAGAAAGTATCAGTTTGGAGGAAACGAATAAGATTCGTATTTCCCTTGGTCTCAAACCTCTAACGGACGACAAAGCACCAGCAGGTGACCCAGAGCAACAAGCCGAGTCAAACTATGCTAAAATGCGGGAACTGGAGGCGAAGGAACGCGAGTCAAAGTCAGTGGCCCATTCCCTCGCCATTTTTCTTGAACTCACATGATATTAAATTTTACTTTCCAGGAAACTCCAAGATAAAATAGCCAAGTAAGTTCTATCCTGTTCCTACGTTATACACGCCCCTTCATTGTTTTCTTCGGGCATACCAGAACCGTATACTGCTATTTTGGTGTTTTCGCAACCAAACAATACTTATGTATTCTCCTTCCACAGGGTGCGGAATCGACGGGAACTCAATACATCACTGAAAGGCGCAACTCTGGGCGATGCAGAAGAGGACGTGGATGACACCTTGAAATGGATCAAGAGGAACAAGAAGAAAGAGAGAGAACTTGCCAAGAAACGACAACTAGAACTAGAAAACAGAGATAAAGAAGTCCAAGATGAGTACACAGAACGTGAGTTAGCAAATTTGTCACTTTCCCGTTCGAAATTGATCATGATTGCAAGGTGACCTCGTTGGCCTTAAGGTCAGCCATGACTTCGACGAAATGGATGAGGGAGAAGCTCGGATACTTACCCTGAAAGACAGCCGGATTCTTGATAATGAAGGTATGGAAACCTGGATTTCGTTTAGAGGTCAATAAGATTCTTACCCTCTATCTCCATTAACTAGAGGACGAGTTGCAAAACGTTGAGATGGCAGAAGAAGAGCGTCTAAAAGAACGGCTAGAACTCAAAACAAAGAAGCGAGATTATACGGGATACGATGACGACGAGTTCTTAGAGGGAAACCAGGGCCTGATGAAGCGCTCTGTCTTGGCGAAGTATGATGAGGATATAGAGGGGCCTCGCTACTCAGTAAGTCAATTCTTTCTGTAAAAAGTCAATTTTTTGCCGAAGTACTGACGACCTACAAGGAATTTAGGCTGGGTAGTTCTACCTACTCAAACAAAGTCAAGCGGGACGAGGAAAATCACCACGCTGCTGCGTCTCTCAACAAATCTTTACTCACAATTGATTACGCCAGTGGGTGTTATTAACGTCCAAAATTATAATCGCATATTCACTCATTTTCATTCTCATAGAAAACATCGAGACGGCTGACTATATCCAAGAGGGGGATGTCGGGTTCAAAAAACCGAAGGTTAATATTTCACCCACTTAGAATACTTATTTCTTACTTCATTTGCAGGCTAAGAAAAAACGCCCAAGTCGCCGTGCACCTGCCGAATCTGAGCACCCAGATGAGGCCATGGACGTTGACCAGCGCATCGTGCCTCTAGTCCGCGACCTGGACGCCAACTTCGTAGACGATGACGAGCTGCAGGCTGCCCTGGCCAGATCCCGGCAAGCCAAGCTTCGTAAAACAAAGAAACTTTCACCGGAAGACCTTGCTAGAAAGAGTGGGTGCTCTCTCTGCATGCCCTTGATGAGGCTGAACATCGACCGTTTATAGTTGCCGAACAACGAGCCAAGGAAGAGGAAGAAGAAAACCAGAACCTGGTCAAAGCAGAAGATCCGGATCTCGAAGAAGAGGGTGGTTTGACTTTTGATGAAACTTCAGAATTCGTTCAAGCTGTTGGGAACAACCCAATCGTGAAACCGAAGCGCGAACCAAAGGAGCCTACCTTGCCGCAGGCCGCATTACCCACCTCCCCACCTAAACCTGAATCTCGGGATATTTCGATGGCACCGGGAGATGTTGCTCTTGATGAGCTGGAGGCTGGCGAAGTTCGTGTCAAGGATGAGGAAGAAGACGATTTCGACATGAATATGCTTGATGCTATCGAGGAGGCGATAAAGAAGACGGAAGAGGAGGAAAAGGCTGCCGTAGAAGGGGGTGACGCTGGAGGCGACGGCGTTGGTACATCTTCAGAGCAGACTTTCAGCACGGGCATGGCTTCCACGTTGAATATCCTTCGTCAGCAGGGCATCCTTGCACAACCGTCCTCGGATCTCCTCGATCGGGAAAAAACCCAAATGCAAAGGGATTTGTGGCTAGCAGATCAGCGACGGAGGGTTGCACAACGGGAACTGGAGAAATTACAATCGCGCGGTGCCAATAAAGACCAAGCTCAACGAGAATACGAGAATCGACTGCGGGAACAGCAGGAAGCTAGGGACAACATGGAAGCCTTCAAGAACTACAAGCCAGACGTTAATATCGTGTATTACGATGAATTTGGTCGCGCCCTCACACCGAAGGAAGCCTGGAAAGCTCTATCGCACAAGTTCCACGGTAAAGGCTCTGGAAAGATGAAGACAGAGAAGCGCCTGAAGAAGATTGCCGAAGAGAAGAAAAAAGAAGCAATGGCGAGCGGAGATACACCCTTGAGTATGAACAAGGCTTTCCAACAAAGACAGGAAAAGGCGGGTCAGGCCCACTTTATCTTATCCGTTGGAAATAGAGGGTATGTCTCAAAATCAACTTCCCGTGGCACCTTCATTTACTCTATTTATTTTTCAGCGCGGTGCCTCAGGCCGCTGATTTTTTGGATGCTCAGCCCTTGGCTAAAGGAAAAACTGAGAAGGCCAAGAAGAAAAAGGAGAGCAAGAACGCGCAACAAGCAGGGGATTCCGGTTTCATGACTGTTCCCGCTCCTCAACTTCACTTGACTTCAAATGGGACCAGTCCTGGAGCGTCGGCATCCGCGTCGCCTGCACCAAAGGCCGGCTTTTCACGCATATCATCTGGAGTTGTTGAAGTGCCATCATCACATGGTGGAACACCTGTTCCGAGTGACCGAGTTAAAGTTGCTTTCGGACTTGGAATGAAAAGGAAAGCGATTGAAGACGCCCAAGGATCTCCGCTACCGAAAAAGCGGTAATATCCCTTGCAGATCTTGTACGTTATGTTTATATGGGTGGTTGAATTTATACATGAGTTCGCTGATGCCCCAGAACGATGAACGAATGATATGGATGAAAAACAACTACAGTAAGTCAACATTGCTAATATGCAAATCCTTTGCGACTGCACTACGATCCTTATCGAGACCTTTGCCACCTTCGAAGGCTTTGACTAATGAAGCCTGCCCCTCGTCAACCCTAGAAATCGATGAGACAACATTGGACAGACGGGTCAAATCAGCCCCAACGACCACTGACCATTTGACTGAACGTGCGCTTTTCTCCAAGATCACTTTTACTGTTGTCCAAGAAAAGCGTACGATTTTTGGAAATCCAAATACGGGATCGATTGCAGTCTTTAGCCAAGCCTGGGTATTTGGATCTGGAGAAAAATTTAGAGGCGCTGATACCACGTAATGCTTCGGAAGTAAACGTACCTGATGGATAGCCAGAACCAAGTTCTGCGCCCCAGGTCAGTTTTTCTTTATCCTCGCTCTCCTCAAAACACCACCCTTCTACGCATGCATCTCGGGTGACTTTGGCAGCAACACTGGCAGCGCCAACGATCTTAAATTTGGAATCGGCTTTCGTGGTCACCGTGAAGTCGATACCTGGAAATAGGGAGGAAAGATATTTTTCATACGTCGTTGTTGTACCTAATGCATCGACATAAACCTTTGGGTACCCTGGTTAAGAAATATCGGGGCCCATTATAATAAAATGCTGACCTCAGACAGGACGATGCCTTTTGCAAGAACTTCTCGTATTAGCAGAATTGTGGCATCCTCGGATTGCCGATTTAAATTCGTTGGTGGACGACGCAGCATGCCGCTTGATATGGCTTGAGGACTATTGGAATCCAAAGGATTAGATCTTTGAGAGCCACCACAATGGAGTCAAGCGAGTTACCTCACAACTCGGACAGACCACCCGAGATTTGGAGGGTCTGAATCCAAGATGTCAAGAAGTGCTGACCTAGTCGCCGAATTCAGTGTTTTCGAATCTATGCCGCCATGCACGCCGGTTAACAAACCACAGCACCAAAGATAGATTTTCTTACCTGCAAAACCGAGCTCTTCCATTTTCTCCTTGTAGGCTACTGGACAGTACGCAATCCCATAAACTAGTGGACCCAATACAGGTCCTCGACCTGCTTCATCAACCCCCAGAATGTAGGGACCTGTGGCGGTCGGCGTTTGTGAGTGGTAAGTGTACGAAGCCTTCAATGGCGTAGAGGGTCCCGGCGCGGAAGGTATTTGTGAAGACATGGAAGTTAAAGAAATGTTTAATGGTGGCCGATCAATCGACGCGTCGAGTTGTTTACGCGTTGTGTACATAACAATCAAATAATTAGCTAAGCCCTCCCTATCATGTTCCTCACAAATTCATTGAAAAAAAAGGTTCTTGC
>Ga0307517_10010832_pt1 | contig 12711 bp, 14 predicted proteins | sample 23_EM_MG_FD_194515 | JGI IMG/M metagenome (GOLD analysis project Ga0307517, IMG submission 194515) | Populus trichocarpa ectomycorrhiza microbial communities from riparian zone in the Pacific Northwest, United States - 23_EM | ecosystem: Host-associated > Plants > Roots > Unclassified | place...
GCGTGTGCGTCAGCCCGCGATGACGGCGGCGGCGGTGCGGCCGCCGTCGACGTCGAGCACGATGCCGTGCACGAATGAGGACTCGTCACCGGCCAGGTACACGGCGGCGTTCGCGATGGCGTCGGGAGTGCCGATGCGGCCCGCGGGGGTGCCCTTCATCATGATCTCCGCGGGGTGGGCTTCTCCCGGTGCTGGGGTGAGCACCACACCCGGGGAGATCGCGTTCACCCGCACCCCCTGCGGCCCGAACTCCGCCGCCCAGGCCCGGGTCAGCGTCTCCACGGCTCCCTTGGTGGAGCTGTAGAGGGCGCCGATCGGAATGCCCAGGCGCGAGATCCAGGAGCCCAGGTTGATGATCGCCCCGCCGCCGGCCTCCACCATGGCGGGGGCGACAGCCGCGGTCAGGAAGAACGGGGCCTTCACGTTCACGGCGTAGACCTGGTCGAAGGTCTTCTCGTCGGTAGCGGCCGTGGTGTCACCGGGGTAGATCCCGGCGTTGTTGACCAGGACGTCGACACGGCCGCCGAGGACCCGCGTCGCCTCCTGGGCCAGCGCCTGCGAGGCGGCGGCGCTGCCGTCCAGTTCGGCCTGCACGAAGTCGGCACGGCCGCCGCGCGCACGGATCCCGTCGACGACCTCCTTGCCCCGCTCGGCGCTACGGCCGGAGACGGCGACGTGCGCCCCCTGGGCGGCGAAGGCCTCCGCGATCGCCCGCCCGATGTTGCTGGTCGCTCCGGTCACCAGGGCGGTCTTGCCCTCAAGCCGCATCGACATGATCCACTCCGTTGCTTGGTTCTCCACCATGAGCCCGAACGGCCGGACCGAACGGGGCCCTGGGCAGCCAGGGCACAGGCGCCACTGTGCGACGAAAAAAATGGACTGGCAAGTCCAAAACTTCGGGCTCTACAGTTCGGGTCATGGCCGACGCACTGTCCGGCGCCCAGCGGCGCGCGATCCTGGAGTCCGACGACGACACGGGCAGGCTCGGGGCCCGCGTGCCGACCTGCGAGGCCCTGGCGCGGCTGGGGCTGGCCGTCCGGTACGGCAGGGTGGGCGGCTACTACCTCACCCCGGAGGGGCTGCGGGTGCGCGGCGTACTCGCCCGGGTCGGGCCCGACCCGGAGCCCACCGCTGCGGCGCCTGCGTCGGCGCCCGCGGCTCCCGCCACCGGCTTCGCCGCCGATGACGGCACCGGCGTACCGAGCCCCGGTGCCGCTTCCCCGCGCCGGGCGGCCGAGGTCGCGACGGCCTGGTCGGGGCTGCTGGAGATCCGCCGGGTCCTGCAGGACGGCGATGTCACCCGGCCCGCGCCCTGGGAGCGGGAGCGTCCCGTGCACGCCGTGGCGCTGGCCCTGGAGGCCGCCGGCCACTCCCCCGCGACCGGCTACACGGTCTCGCCGGCCGCCCAGCAGAAGGGCCTGGTGGAAGTGGCATGGCGCGGGAGCGACCCGGTCGCGTCGCTGACCGCCTGCCAGGGGCTCCTGGAGCAGTACGGCTGGCAGTGCACACTGCACCGCGACCGGCATGGCCGGAGCTTCGTCCTGGCGTCCCCGCGCCGCGCCTGAGCGGGCCGGGAGTGGCACGCTGGAGGTGGCAAGGCCAGTGGTACGGGGGAAGCAGGGAGGCGCGTGATGCGCACATCGGATGACCAGCTCTACCAGCGGACCCCCTCCCAGGCGGAGGGCGAGCGCGACGAATCCGACGAGTTCGCCGCCCATGAGGTCCACGCCGAGGTGCCCCGGACGACCCCGTCCCAGGCCGAGGGCGAGAACGAGGAACAGGGCGCGGGCACGACCGGCTGACGCCCTGGCACGACCCCGGCAGAACCCCGGTACGACAATGGGGCGCATGCCACAGAACGAGTACCGACCCATTGACCTCCGCAGCGACACCGTGACCCGCCCCGGCGAGGGCATGCGCGGCGCGATGGCCCGCGCGGAGGTCGGGGACGACGTCTTCGGCGACGACCCCACCGTCAACGCGCTTCAGGAGCGGATCGCCGGGCTGCTGGGCTTCCAGGCGGCGCTGTTCGTGCCGACGGGGACGATGAGCAATCTGTGCGGGATGCTCAGCCACTGCGGGCGCGGCGACGAGTACATCGCCGGAATGTCCGCCCACGTGTACCGGTGGGAGGGCGGCGGAGCGGCGGTGCTGGGCGGCATACAGCCGCACCCGCTGACCGCCCGTGCGGACGGGACGCTGGATCCGGCCCAGATCGAGGCCGCGGTGAAGCCGGACGACCCGCATTTCGCGCGCACGCGGCTGCTCTGCCTGGAGAACACGGCCGAGGGCAAGGTCATCCCGGTCGAATACCTGGAGTCGACAGCCAAGCTGGCGCACGGCCTCGGGCTGGCGACGCATCTGGACGGAGCCCGGCTGTTCAACGCGGCGGTGGCGTCGGCCGGGAGCGGGGATCCCTTCGACGAGGCGCGGCGGATCGCGGCGCCGTTCGACAGCGTGTCCGTGTGCTTCAGCAAGGGCCTCGGCGCGCCGGTGGGGTCGGCACTGCTGGGCTCGGCGGAGTTCATCGGCCGGGCACTGCGGTGGCGCAAGGCGCTGGGCGGCGGGATGCGGCAGTCCGGGGTGCTGGCGGCGGCCGCGTCGTACGCGCTGGACCACCACGTTCCGCGGCTGGCGGAGGACCACGCGAACGCGGCGGCCTTCGCGGAGGGCGTCACGGGCCTGCCGGGGCTGGTGGTCGAGCCCGCGCGGACCAACATGGTCTTCGCCGGGACGACCGGGGGCCTCACCACGGAGGACCTCGCCGCGCGGCTCGCCGAGCGCGGTCTGCTGTGCGCGGGCGCGGGGCGGCTGCGCTTCGTCTTCCACCTGGGCGTGTCGCCCGCGGACACGGCCGAGGCCGTGCGGATCGTACGCGAGACCCTGGCTCCCTGACGGGTCGTCATGAGACGGTGCGGCCATGAGCCCGTCCCTGCACGGCCGCACCGCTCTGGTGACCGGCGCCTCCAGCGGCATCGGCCTGGCCGTCGCCGAGGCCCTCGCCGGGGCGGGGGCCCGGGTGCTGCTCACCGCCCGGGATCCGGGCCGGCTGGACGCGGCGGCGCAGCGGCTGCGGGGCGCGGGACACCGGGCGGCCGCGCTGGCCGGCACGGTGGCCGATCCCGGCCATCCGGCGGCCTGCGTGGCGTACGCGGTGCAGGAGCTGGGCGGCCTGGACATCCTGGTGAACAACGCGGCGACGAACCAGCCCTACGGCCCCCTCATGGAGGTGGACCCGGACCTGTGGCGGGAGGCCTTCACCGTGAACGTGGAGGCCGCGCTGCGGCTGGTCCAGGCGGCCTGGCGCGGGTGGATGCGGGAGCACGGCGGCTCGGTCGTCAACATCTGCACTGAGGGAGCGGGCCATGTCGGCCCGAACGTGGGCGCATACGGCACCAGCAAGGCCGCCCTGCTGCACCTGACCCAGCAGCTCGCCGGCGAACTCGGCCCGGCGGTGAGGGTCAACGCGGTCTCCCCCGGGCTGGTACGCACGGAGATGGCTCGCTTCATGTGGGAGACGGCCGGGCCGTCCATCGCGGCCGGGCTGCCGATGGGCCGGATCGGGGAGCCGGAGGACATCGCGCGGGCCGTGGTGTGGCTGGCGTCGCAGGAGGCGGCCTGGATCACCGGCGCGGAGCTGGTGGTCGACGGGGGGACGCGGGTGCGGGCCGCGCGAGTGCCGGGGGCGGCCGGATAGCGAGGAGCGGTAAAGAACACGCCCCGGCCAGGACGGGGGGATCTGGCCGGGGCGGTGGGGCCGGCGCGGTTACGCGCTGCAGCCCTTGATTAGTTTAGGTCTCAACGGCAAGGGTCTTAACCACAACTGCCCTGTGGATCTGTGCCGTTGACCACACAGGGCGACAGGTCAGTGCAGTCGGGGGTCCAGCACCCGCTGCAGGCGGTACGCGACCGGCTTGAAGCCCACCGCCGGCCAGTGCCCCGCGGCGACCGGGGACGCGGCGTGCCAGCGTGCCGTTATGTTGCGGTAGCCGTTGTCGAAAGCCCAGGCCAGGGCCGTGGCGAGCAGGATCCGGCTGATCCCCTCGCCCCGGGCGGAGGGCGCCACGTAGGCCAGGGACAGCTCGGCGCAGGGCTCGGGCAGGACGGGGCTGGGCTCGGCCCGGGCGAGCAGGACCATGCCGATCTCCTCGCCCCGGCGGGCGGCGACCCAGGCGGCGCTGCGCGGGTCACCGAGGGTAACGGCGTAGCGCTTGCGCAGGGCGGCGAGGGCGGGCTCGGGCTGCGGGAGGAAGACGGCCGAGCGCTGCTGCTGGCGGGCGGCCTCGGCGGCCATGCGGCCGATCCGGTCCAGGTCGAGTTCGCCCGTGCCCGCCCGGCGGATGGTCAGGGCCTCCACGCCCCGGGGCTGGCGGCCGCGCGGCTTGACCGGCATCAGCCCGCGCACCTGCGCCAGCCCGAAACCGAGCCGGAACCAGGCCATGGCCGCCGACTCGTCGGCCGGGAGGTCGACGTAGTGGACGAGGCGGCGCTGCGCGACCAGCCGCTCGGCGACCACCGTGTACAGCGCGCGCAGCGTCTCCGTCTCGCGGCCGCTGCGCAGCGCGTGCCCGCCGAAGGGTACGAGGGCGGAGCGCGGATGGCTGTCGAGGACCTCGGGGTCCTCCGGGGCGAGGTCGAGCGGGAGGGCGGCGAGATAGCCCGCGAACACGCCGCCGCTGGCCCGGGCGCAGGCCGCCTCGGCGTACGGCTCAGCGATGATCTTGGCCAGCAGTTCCTCGCCGGTGGGCGGCACGGCCGGACGGGGCCGTGCCGCCCTGCTGTACCAGCGGTCGAGCAGGACGGCGGCCTGGGGTATGTGCTCGGCGGTCAGCGGCGCGGTGGCGAGTGTCATGGTGCGACGGGACGCTAACGGTCCGGGCCGTCCCCCGTCCAGGCAGGGCGGTTGGGGTCGTCGGTATGGACGAGGATGTCCGCTGTCCGCTCCGGCTGCATCTCCGCCTCGTAGCGCGCGAACGCCGGCATGGTCCACCGCTCCTCCGGCGGCGTCCGGCGCTCCAGCGCGGCCGGGGACAGCCTGAGGTGGACCGTCAGGTCCAGCGGGAAGCCGTGCCCCTGCAGGAAGGCGCCGTCCAGCAACAGCACGCCGCCGGGCGGCAGTTCCTCGTACGCCGCCCGGGTCGCCCGGTCGGTCCCGGGGTCCCACAGCGAGGGCAGTACGCGCCCGCTCCCGCCGGGGCCCAGCGGGCCGAACACCTCCCGCCACAGCGCGCCGGTGTCCAGCCAGGTGTCGTAGTACGCGTCCGGGTCCCGGCGTCCGTGCTCGTACCGGATCGACGCCGGGCGCCAGTACGTGTGCGCGCTGACCCGCAGCGCCGGGCGGCCGAGCGCGCGCAGCGCCTCCGCGAGGGCCTGGGCCGGTGCGTCCGGGCGGGCGGCGGGGGCGCCGTCCAGGGCGATCCGGGGCCAGGGGCCGCCGTCGAGCGGCTTGAGTGCGGCGATGCGGTCGGCGAGGGCTTCGGTGAGGCGGGGCCAGGTGATCGCGGTGAGTCGCACCCGGCCATCCTGCCTCAGCCTCAGTGGTCAGTCAGAGCGGCGTAGCCGGGCAGGACGACGTCGCGGATGAGGGCGTTGCGCTCGTCGAAGGGGATGAAGGCGCTCTTGAGGGCGTTGACGGTCACCGTGCGCAGGTCGTCGAGGGTCCAGCCGGCCTCGGTGACGAGCAGCGACATCTCACGGGTCATGGTGGTGCCCGAGACCAGGCGGTTGTCGGTGTTCAGGGTGACCCGGAAGCCGAGGTCGCGCAGCCGGGTGATGGGGTGCTCGGCGATCGAGGTGGCGGCGCCGGTCTGCAGGTTGGAGGTCGGGCACATCTCCAGGGCGATGCGCCGGTCGCGCACCCAGCTCGCCAGGGGGCCGAGCTTGCCGCCCGCGATGTCCTCGGTGATCCGGACGCCGTGGCCGATGCGCAGCGCGCCGCAGACCTGGACGGCCTGGTGGATGCTGGGCAGGCCGTGCGCCTCACCGGCATGGATGGTGAAGGGCACGCTCTCGCCGCGCAGGTGCTGGAAGGCGTCCAGGTGGTCGGCGGGCGGGAAGCCGTCCTCGGCGCCGGCGATGTCGAAGCCGAGTACGCCGCTGTCGCGGAAGGCCACGGCCAGGTCGGCTATCTCACGGGCGCGGTCGGCCATGCGCATCGCGCAGAGCAGGGTGCCGACCCGGACCGGGGTGCCGGCTGCCGCGGCCTTGGCCATGCCGGCGGCCAGTCCCTCCTGGACGGTCCCGACGACCTCGGGGAGGGTCAGCCCGCCCTGGAGCATCAGCTCGGGGGCGTAGCGGACCTCGCCGTAGACGACCCCGTCGGCGGCGAGGTCGAGGACGTACTCCTCGGCGGTGCGCAGCAGGCCCTCGCGGGTCTGCATGACGGCGAGGGTGTGCTCGAAGGTCGCGATGTAGCGGACCAGGTCACCGGAGTTGGCGGCCTCGAAGTACCAGGCGGCGAGTGCCTCGGGGTCGGTGGTGGGCAGGGTGTGACCGATCGTCGCCGCGAGCTCCACCAGGGTCTGCGGGCGCAGGCCGCCGTCGAGGTGGTCGTGCAGGACGGCCTTCGGCAGCCGTGCGATGGCGTCGAGGGCGGGGGCGGGGGACGCGGCGGTCATGCGGTCTGTTCCTTCAGGTGCGCGGGGGTGTGTTGATCGGGGTGGGACGGCGGTCGAGGGCTAGGCGGGATCGCCCAGGAGGTCCCAGCGGTTTCCGTACAGGTCCTCGAAGACGACGACCGAGCCGTACGTCTCGTGCCGGGGCTCCTCCAGGAAGGTCACGCCGGCCGCGCGCATCCGCTCGTGGTCACCGGCGAAGTCGTCGGTGTGCAGGAAGAAGCCGACCCGGCCGCCGGTCTGGTCGCCGACCCGGGCGCGCTGGGCGTCGTCGCCTGCGCGGGCCAGCAGCAGCCCTGTGCCGGCCTCGCCGGGCGGGCGGACGACGACCCAGCGGGAGCCTCCGGGGCGGGGCTCGTCCTCGACGAGGTCGAAGCCGAGGGCGCCGGTGTAGAAGGCGATCGCCTCGTCGTAGTCGTCGACGACCAGGGTCACCAGGGAGATGCGGGACATGGAGCGACGTTATACGTAACACCCCTGCTGGGGCAATGTGCGGTTCGTCTCCCTGCCGCACCGGCCGGATGATAGAAGGCTCACGAGAGCGAGAGGACGGGTGCCCCATGGCGTACCAGCAGCCGGCGCTGGACGATCTGGACCGGAAGATCATCGCGGCGCTCGTCGCGAATGCCCGGACCAGCTTCACCGAGATCGGTCATGCCATCGGGCTGTCGGCCCCCGCGGTCAAGCGGCGGGTGGACCGGATGCGGGAGACCGAGGTGATCACCGGATTCACCACGATCGTGCAGCCGGCCGCCCTCGGCTGGCGCACCGAGGCCTACGTGGAGGTCTACTGCGACGGCGCGGCCCCGCCGCGGCGCCTGGCCGAAGTGGCGCGCAACCATCCCGAGGTCGTGGCGGCGGTGACCGTGACCGGCGAGGCGGACGCCCTGCTGCACATCAGGGCCGCCGACATCGGGCACTTCGAGGAGGTGCTGGAGCGGATCCGGGCCGAACCCTTCGTCACGCGGACCAACAGCTTCATGGCCCTGAGCCACCTCCTGCCCAACAGCCCGGAGGCCGGAAGCCCCGCCACGCCGCCGGACACCCCCTGACCGACGCATGACGCAACGAACAGCCACTGACCGGGCCCACGACGCAAGAAAGCTGTGCACACACGCAATTCCTGTTCCTTGTTGACCGTCACCCGCACTTCCTATCGTTGAGGGCGTCCCCCACCGACGAAAGGAAGGCTCCGTGCCGCCCATGCGCGTGGTCCGCCCGAGGCGTTATCTCACCTGCGAACCCAGATTCTTCGACGTGAAGTACGCCATCAACCCCTGGATGCGCGAGGACGTGCCGGTCGACACCGCCCTCGCCCTCGCCCAGTGGCAGTCGCTGTGCCGCACCTACCGCGACCTCGGCCACACCGTGGACACGCTGGAGCCCGTGGCCGGGCTGCCGGACATGGTCTTCGCCGCCAACGCGGCGCTGGTGCTCAAGGGCAGGGTCTTCCGCTCCCGGTTCCACTCGGAGCAGCGGCGGCCCGAGGCGGCTCTCTACGCGACCTGGTTCAAGGACGCCGGGTTCGACGTCCACGAACCCGAGTCGGTGTGCGAGGGCGAGGGGGACCTCGTCCCGGCCGGCGGTTTCATCCTGGCCGGCACCGGATTCCGTACGACCGTCCCGGCGCACCAGGAGGCCCAGGAGTTCTTCGGCGTCCCGGCCGTCAGCCTGCGGCTGGTCGACCCGTACTTCTACCACCTGGACACCGCGCTGTTCGCCCTGGACGACGAGAACATCGCGTACTACCCCGGGGCGTTCTCGCCCGGCAGCCGTGAGGTGCTGGAGCGGCTCTTCCCGGACGCCGTGATCGCCACCCGGGACGACGCCATGGCCTTCGGGCTGAACTCCGTCTCCGACGGACGCCATGTGGTCATCGCGCCCCAGGCCACGGACCTCATCGGCCGGCTCGCCGAGCGCGGTTACGTCCCCGTCCCCGTCGACCTGTCCGAGTTCCGCAAGGCGGGCGGCGGCGCCAAGTGCTGCACCCAGGAGGTTCGCGTCCCATGACATCCACCACCACTGCCGCTGCTGCCACCACTGCCCCGGCCCGTTCGTCGTCCGAGCTGATCCGCGCCGAGGCGCGGGTCCTCGCCCACAACTACCACCCGCTGCCCGTGGTGGTCGCCCACGCCGAGGGGGCGTGGGTCCGCGATGTCGAGGGCCGCCGCTATCTCGACATGCTCGCCGGCTACTCCGCCCTGAACTTCGGCCACCGGCACCCGGCGCTGATCGCCGCCGCCCAACGCCAGTTGGAGCAGGTCACCCTCACCTCCCGCGCGTTCCACAACGACCGCCTCGCCGGGTTCGCCGAGGGGCTGGCCGAGCTGACCGGCCTGGAGATGACGCTGCCCATGAACACCGGCGCGGAGGCGGTGGAGAGCGCGATCAAGGTGGCCCGCAAGTGGGCGTACGAGGTCAAGGGCGTCGCCCCGGACCGCGCGACCATCGTCGTGGCCGGCGGCAACTTCCACGGCCGCACCACGACCATCGTCAGCTTCTCCGACGATCCCGTGGCCCGCACCGGATTCGGGCCCTTCACCCCGGGCTTCCGCACCGTCCCCTACGACGACCTCGCGGCCCTGGAGGCCGCGATCGACGACACGACGGCGGCGGTGCTCCTGGAGCCCATCCAGGGCGAGGCCGGTGTCGTCATCCCCTCCGACGGCTACCTCACCGCCGTCCGCGCGCTGACCCGGCGCACCGGCACGCTCTTCATCGCCGACGAGATCCAGTCAGGCTTGGGCCGCACCGGCACCACGCTCGCGGTCGACCACGAGGCCGTGGTCCCCGACATGGTGCTGCTCGGCAAGGCGCTGGGCGGCGGCATCGTCCCGGTGTCGGCGGTCCTGTCCAGCCGCGAGATCCTCAGCGTGCTGCGCCCCGGCGAGCACGGCTCGACGTTCGGCGGCAATCCGCTGGCCGCGGCGGTCGGCTCCGCCGTCGTCGACCTGCTGCTCACCGGCGAGTTCCAGCGCCGCGCCCGCGAGCTCGGCGCCGTCCTCAGCTCGGGGCTCACCGCCCTGGTCGGCCGCGGCGTGACCGGCTTCCGCTCCCGCGGCCTGTGGGCGGGCGTCGACGTGGACCCGGCCGTCGGCACCGGCCGCGAGATCTCCGAACGCCTGATGCAGGAGGGCATCCTCGTCAAGGACACCCACGGCTCGACCATCCGGCTCGCTCCGCCCCTCACCATCACCGGCGAGGAGATCGAGACGGCTCTCGGCACGCTGGAGAAGGTCCTCGGATAGCGCGGGGCTGCGCGGCACCGCAGTCAGAAGACCGACAGCCCGCTGGCCGTGGTGAAGGCGTCGAGCGCGGCGATGGCGGCGACCGAGTTGCCCGCCGGGTCGAGGCCGGGGCTCCAGGCGCAGATGGTGCCCCGGCCGGGCATGACGGCCAGTACGCCGCCGCCGACGCCGCTCTTGCCGGGCAGGCCGACGCGGTAGGCGAACTCGCCGGCGGCGTCGTAGGTGCCGCAGGTGAGCATGACGGCGTTGACCCGCTTGGCGTCGCTGCGCGACAGCAGGCGGCCGCCGCCGGCCCGCATGCCGTGCTGGGCCAGGAAGAGCCCGGCCCGGGCCAGGTCGCGGCAGCTCGCCTCGATCGCGCAGTGGGCGTAGTAGTGCTCCAGGACCGCCTCGACCTCGTTCTCGAGGTTGCCGTGGCTGGCGATGAAGTGGGCGAGGGCGGCGTTGCGGTGGCCGTGTTCGGCCTCGGAGGCGGCGGTCGCCGGCTCGGTCGCCAGGAACGGGTTGCCGGACTCGGCGCGCAGGAAGTCCAGGACGGTTCCCGCCGCGTCGCCGGTGAGGCCGAGCAGCCGGTCGGTGACGACGAGGGCGCCCGCGTTGATGAAGGGATTGCGCGGGATGCCGCGCTCGTTCTCCAGCTGGACCAGGGAGTTGAAGGGGTTGCCGGAGGGCTCCCGGCCGACGCCCCGCCAGACGTGGTCGCCGCCGTGGGCGAGCGCCAGGGCCAGGGTGAAGACCTTGGAGACGCTCTGCACGGAGAACGGCCGGTCGACCTCGCCGACGCCGTGGAACTCTCCGTCCACGGTGACCAGGGCCATGCCGAACGCCGCCGGATCCGCGCCCGCGAGAGCGGGTATGTAGTCGGCCACCCGGCCCCGCCCGGAGACGGCTCGGCCTGCGGTCATGGCGTCGTGCAGAAGTCCCTGGTAGTCCACGCGCACCATTGTGCGTCAGCCCGTGACGGCGGCCGTGCGGCCGGGCTCCCATCCTGGACATCGCTCGTAACATGTTCCAACCGCTCACGTAATACATTCCTCCGAAGGTGAGGCATGAGCGTCGAGCGGATTCAGACTCTGGTGGACGCCCTGGCCGAACGGCTCGGGCGGGCGGTCGTGGTGGATGACCGGGACCTGCGCCTGGTCGCCGTGAGCGAGGACTTCGGGATCACGGATCCGGCCCGCATCTGGTCGCTGCTGCACCGCAGGACCCGGCCGGAGGACGTCCGGTACGAGGAGATCAAACGGTGGACCGGGCCGGGGTACATCCCGGAGAACCAGGCCCTGGAGCTGTGGCGGCGGCTGTGCGTCCCGATCCGCTTCCGGGGCGCGCTGCTGGGCTTCGTATGGGTCACGGACCGGTGCGGTGATCTCACGGGGACGCAGATCGACGAGGCCTCCCGGGCGGCGGAGGCGATGGGGCTTGCGCTGCACGACGGCAGGCCCGCGACGGCCGGGCAGGAGCGGGAGCTGAACCACCGGCTCGTGGAGCATCTGCTAGGCCAGGACCCGGTGTTGCGGCGCGGCGCGTGGGAAGAAGCGCTCGACCGGGGTCTGCTCGACGATGTCGGGCAGGTGGCGGTCCTGCTGGTGAGCCGCGGCCCCGAGGAGGGCGGCGGCGCGCCGGACAACTGCCGGGCAGTGCTGTCGGAGTCCGTGGAACGGCTGTGCCGTACAGGCCCCGGCGAGGCCGCGCTCGCCGCCGTGTGGCCCCGGCGCGCCACCGTGATCCTGGCCCGCCGGCAGGGCTTCGGGGACGGCCGGCTCACCGATGCCGCCGCCACGCTGCTGACCGAGCTCACCACACGCTCGGGGCAGGCCGGCGGCTGGCGGATCGGGGCGGGCGGTCCGGTACGGGGGCTGGACGGGCTGCCGCAGGCGCGGCGGCAGGCCGAGGTCGCGCTGTCGGCGGCGGGCGGCGAGGGCGGCGCCGCCTGCTGGTCGCAGCTGAGCTCCGACGCGCTGCTGGCCCAACTGGCACCACGGGCCTGGGAGGACGCGCTGCTGCCGGAAGGGCTGGCCGCCCTGTTCGCGGATCCGTCGGCCGCCGTGCTGATCCCGACCCTGGAGACGTATCTCGACTGCGCCGGGGACGCGCAGCGCACCGCGCGCGAGCTGTGCGTGCAGAGCACCACGCTCGCCTACCGGCTGGGGCGGGCCGAGCAGATCTGCGGCCTGAGTCTGCGCGAGGGCCGCGACCGGCTGCTGCTGCACCTCGCGCTGGGCCTGCGCCGGCTGCACGGAACGCATCAGCTGCCCGCGCTGCCCACCAACGTCGAGTCCCTGAGCGCGCGTCGCCGCGCCGGATGAGCAGGCGGGACCGGGTCAGGAGACGTCGGACAGCCAGGGACGGACTTCCTTGCGCGCCTGGTGCAGACGGGACTTGAGAGTGCCCAGCGGGATCCCGATGCGCTCGGCGATGTCGGCGTAGTCCAGCTGGCAGATGTCCCGGTAGACCAGCGGGGCGACCAGATCGGGGTGCTCGCGGTCCAGCCGTTCCAGGGCCTCCAGGAGGTCGAGGCGGGAGCCCGCGATCACGCTGGTGGTGCGCGGGTCCACGTACCGGTCCGCCTCGATGGCGGTCGGCTGCTCGGCGGCCCGGCGCTTCAGGTCGCGGTACTTCTGGCGGGAGCAGTTGGCGACCACCATGTAGAGCCAGGTGCTGAAGCGGCTGCGGCCCTCGAAGGTGGTGATCCGGCGGGCCACCTGGAGCAGCACGTCCTGCGCGGCTTCCTCGGCGTCCTCGCGGCACGGCAGGAAGCGCCCGCAGCGCCGGTTGACCTCCGGGCCGATGAGCTGCAGCAGCCCGTCCAGGGCCGCCGCGTCGCCTGCGGCGGCGCGTATGGCGAGTTC
>Ga0307517_10010833_pt1 | contig 12709 bp, 17 predicted proteins | sample 23_EM_MG_FD_194515 | JGI IMG/M metagenome (GOLD analysis project Ga0307517, IMG submission 194515) | Populus trichocarpa ectomycorrhiza microbial communities from riparian zone in the Pacific Northwest, United States - 23_EM | ecosystem: Host-associated > Plants > Roots > Unclassified | place...
GATAGCACTTGTATTCTTTAGTTTTGTTATTACAGGATTTCCTCTGCCTGAAGACGCTCTTCGGACAAGCTCAGAGACTTACTGCAAGAAATCAGACCTCAGATCTGCTCTCTTCTACTCTACCCCTTCTCTCCTCTACTACGCGCATCCACTGCCTCCTCGACCCATCGTCCAGCGTTGTGCAAGGTCCTGCCTCACCTCTCCTATCGGTTTGAAGACCTCTACCCACCTTAGTGGTTCATTGTCGTCTCTGTTAGCAAGGGCAAGCTACTCAAGAATCGGTTAGTGACTCCTATTGACGAGTCGTTTCCTGGAGTGGTCTCGGCGCAGAGTGGCCCTGACAGTTAGCTGTTTCGATGCGCCTCTAACCACCATCTCAGGTCTCTCTGAACTCCCAGGTTACTGAGGTCCCACCGATCTGTACACTCCAGATTAGGTGATGTCGAGGAGTCCCCTGCAGGACGGGGTAGAACTCGGGCTGGGTCTTCTCTGGTGAATTCAACAACAATGGTTGAACTTTCTACTTCAGTAACAATCCCTGTTGGGAAGCTGTTGATTGTACTACTGGCAAATCGCCAACCTTGAGTGGTATTACCAAGGACGGGGTCCTCAAGACCACACTGTCCAAGGAGCAGTTGGAATTGGCTCTGTTTCGCGGGAGGGTGCCCCAACATCACTGTGGCCTTGCCTTGTCTGAAAGATTTCCGGTTTTTGGCCCGCCGCCTGGGCGATGGGGGGCCTGGTAGGGCTTGAAGGAAATGGTGCATACTTTGGTCCATCAGGGCAGAATCCTGTTTAGTCCTTATCCACGGTTTCTACAGGGGCTGGACATCTATGACCCATGCGATGTCGGCATTTCCAGCCCAAACTAGAATGGTGTACCTAATGTCCCCCCCTACCCAGGCGACAAATATAGCCAAGGTGACTTTCCTTACCTTCCGGATCAACGGCTCTCGTCTTGTACCTGACCTGGTGAGGAACACTTTGGATCCATGCACGATAATAGCATGTTTGTGGGCAGCTTGGCGCCCGAAATCGACGCCTTCAGGGCCACGACTCATGGTGATGAGGGAGCCAATTTTCAGTCTGGGTAGTGGGTGCTGTTCAGTGTGGGCTATGGGTGTGGTTCATCATGACGGTGTACCGCCCCGATTTTCGCGGCTCTCCGAATCTCGACCCATGCACTCCGGACCACTCGCCTGCTCGACCGACCTAGCCCTCCAAAGTCCTTTCTCTCGATGGTATTCCCTCAGACTTGGACTCGACAACTTGTTTGCCACGTCACCATGCGTCGCGACCCCGAGTTCGGTTCTCGCCGTTTATCTTGACTCTCCATTCGGAACTCCTCCTCCCTCATCATCACCTCGCTTCTATCTCACCTTTTCGACGTACACATCATCGGATCTCGCTCTTCCAACCGTCGCAAGCTCTCCATCTTTATCTCGACGTAGTCGTGACCGATTTGGCCCTTCCCTCGCCACCTGAAGACTGACTTAAGTCTCGACCGCTTTCTCGCCATCTCCTGATGCCGCGCCGGCACCTCCCTTTGTCCGCTCCGATCCATTTCACCTTCGATCACTCCATTTCCGATCATTATCCTCGCGTTCCGATATCCTTCCGCATCGTGCTTTGTTTCTCCCCTATGCCTGTATCCCCTATCGTTCCGCGGATTGTTTCTCTCCCTCCGTTGCTTTCACGTGTTTCCTCGGTATCTCCGGTTGTTTCCTTTGCCGTTCAGCCCTCGTTTTCGTTCTCTGAGTAGTGTAGACATATATAAATATCCCTGTTGTAGCTAGGGGTGAATCCAGTCTTGTCCTCGTTATCATCCAGTCCAGTTCTCGTTCCTGTTCTTGTCGCTCCGTCTCCATCGTCGTTGTCTCCCTCGTCTCCCTCGCTCGTCTCCGCTCTTGTCATCGTCCCCCTCATATTCGTTATTGTCGCTCTTGTCTCCCTCGTCATCTCGACTCGTCCTCGTCCTGCACCGTCTCGACTCCTTGTCTCGCGTCGCGACCCTACATCTCTGGTCTCGACTTCATTCCACTCCTCATATCTCCTCGCGGAAGAACCTCTTGATCTCCCCGACAGGCCATCTGCACAACCTAGAGCCCACCCCTTCGCCTATCCTTCCTGCACACAGACCGACCATCCGCGCCCGCAGCAGGAGGTGGCACTTCAACGGACGGTTTAATTGTTCCTGACCTGGCTGTTGCACGACAGAACTTGTATACTGAGTGCTGCACCTTTTTAATTTTCAGAAACCAGTGAGTCGCCATACGGTATCTTCCCCCATGGATTGATGATGATGATATAAAACATAGATCGGTTACTATGCCGTGGACGGTTTCGGATGCAGGCATGGGTTCCTGCAGGACAATGCGGTGTGAAGCTTTCCCCCTGCCTTGGAATCAGCGAACCGTCAGCTGGTGGGATGCTTTCCCCCTACACAATGCATCACCTGGGTCAATAATAACGGGAGCATGTGTATGTTAGACGTCGTGTGTAATGACTGGGTGAGCATTGGACTGGGGTCGATTCCACAGGAACCGATGGTATGTATTTCGTCTTTCACCTGTTCCCATCCCTTTTGGCATGCGCTGGCCTGCTCTGTCTCTGATTTACAGTATATCATTCCCAATTTAGGAGCTCCATCTAACTTCGGATTCATTGACTCAGGGCTTTTGGCCTTCCCAAAGGTAATTGCATGAGGATTTATCAGAGGCTGGGGAATATCAATACCGGATGCAATCCAGGCAGTTTCCATGCGCAATCATATAAGTGGGTGGGTTGCACTGTTCGGTTCACTTGTCTGTTGGGTGACTGATGATCATCTTTCTTTTGTTCTCTTTCGATTCTCTTTGCATCGGGTTAGGTCCCCTGACATGCGCATGAACCCAAGCTTTATGACGTGGAAGGATGGTTATGAGTGGATGTTCCCCGGGACAGTTTCAAGGGTGAATGTTGATGGGAACTTGTTGGTGTTCTGTGTCTTCAATGTGGGAGTCCATTTTTGTTCTGACCTGTAGTCTCTCCTTTCCCCTCCATTTGCACTACTCTTACATTGTCCCTGACTATGTCTATCACTCAATATACTGTCCACATTTGTTCCACCTAATCCTCTATCCTGCCACTCTGGCCCTGTGAGTTGTACCTGTTTTATATTCACTGGGAAGGTACCATCAGTGTTTTGTATGTATTACCTGGGTCATAACCTGGTAGGAAACATCTGGATTGAATGAGAATTAATCACAATCTTGGCAAACTTGCTTACTTTGTATACATGAACACTACAGTTACAGTATACTATCCAAAATACAGATCTTGATTATGGGAGCATATTACTGAGATCCAGAATCAACACCTCTCCTGACCCATATCCAGCAATCAGATAATGGCCATCCCACTGTACAGCAGAAGGTGTTTTACCAGGCAGCTGGAAAACTACCTTCCCAGTGACCCTATCCTCAATCCCAACCAAACAAGTGTTTGAATAGCTTGTATGACCAATAAAATCTAGACAGGGTCTGTCTGAGGATGATGGAGATATCTGAATGGGGGTTGAACCTGAAGTCCCAAAGTTCCAGGCCAGGGTTGATGACCCCCCACAACGAACTAGGACTTTTGAACCATCTATCCAGAGGGGATCAAGGAGATATGGAAAATCTGGCTCTAGTAATGCTGAGCCTATAACTTTCCCTGTCTTTACAGACCAAGCTAGAATTTCATCATCATCCACATGGAAAACTCTGGACCCATCTCCTGATATCCTGACACCCACAGGTATAACTCCAGAAAATCTCATTGTTTGGTGTTTATCTTTCTCCACATCCCAGACTTGAATTTCTTGGTCCCAATGCTGTCTTTCTATGTGCCCAACAATGGTCAATCTACCATCAATCAGTTGTATGTCTCCCACACGGATGTTTTTAGCTTGTGTTTCAAAGGATTCCTTGCAGAGGCCAGTTAAGATGTCCCAGGTCCTCACTACCCCTACTGAATCAACTGAGAAGGCCAACCCATCCTTTGCTTGTAGACTGACAGCCACAATTGGGGCTGAAGTGAGTGATATGGAGTCTGCTAGAGGTGTTACTGGGCTTGTTGATGAGGCACTGATCTCCCAGAACTTGATTGTATCATCCCAAGATGCTGAGATGAGAGTGAGGGAAGAGGAGAAGACATGGGAGGTGATCTTCTCTGTATGTCCAATAAGGGTCTTGATGAGGTGAGAGTCTGGGCCAGTAATGTCCCAAAGGTAGATTGCATGATCATCAGCACAAGCAATAAACCTTCCATCAGGAGAAAAATAGCAATATTCAGGTTCAGCATGAGTTAGGTGAAACTCTGCTACACTTGCTCCAGAATCAGTGTTCCAAATAGTAACAGTTGACCCTTCACATGTAAGAAACTGAGTGCCATCTGGGGAGAATGCAGCATGGGAGCCAGGAATTGGAGAACCAATCTGATGACCATCTGTGTCCCACTTCTTCACAGTGCCATCATGAGATACAGATAGGAGAAGTTGAGAGTTTGTGGGGGAGAAGCTGACAGTTGTAACCCATTCATTTTGCCCCTTTATAATGCTAATGCAACACTCCCCTGTCCTAATGTTCCACAAACAGATTGTCTCATCTCTAGATCCTGAAGCAATCATAGTGTTGTCTGCTGAGATGGAAACAGAATGGACTAAGTCAGTGTGGCCATGGAGAGTTTTTACAACTCCACCAGTCTGGACATCCCAGAGCTTGATGGTGTTATCATGGCCCCCAGATACAAGCAATGTCCCATCTGATGAGAAGGCAAGGGAATAAACATATCCATTGTGCCCACAGAGAACAGTGACCTGGCTGCCTGTCAATGCATCAAAGATGCCAATGTCATTATCTGAATAACCAGCAGCAATGGTATTTTTCCAATATGCAAGGGCACATGGTTTATGATTGCAGAAGACTGTTCGGGTACATGCTCCCCATTCAGCCAGTCCCACCACCACCTTGACCTTTGGGGGGAACTTTGCAGCATAGCACTTATGGACCCAGGATGAGGAAGGGCAAAGTGTGAGAGCAGAGTCATACATCTGGGATGGATAGTTGCAGATTGTATCAAAATTTTCCAGGATGAATCGCTTGCTATCACTTGTCCACTTGTCAGGAACCCCTGTCTGAACAGACATGAATACAGGTTTCAGTTAAACCCCATACATAACTCACCAACATGTACCATTGCTGGATGTCATTGAGAGCATAGACACCAATTTCAAGGTTTCCCATGAGGATTAGGACCTCAATCCAAAAAAAGAGATTGGTCACAAAGAATTCATCAATTGCCCTGTGCACTTCCTCAGCATTGTGGCTGCTGCTGGAAACCCTTGCAAGATGCTTTGTCCAGAAGTTGCATGCATATTCCAGAGCACCCCCAATGTAGACAGCCCTCTGTGTGGGAAAATCCTTGATTTCACTGAGGACAACATGGTCATCCAGGTTGCAGATATTCCTCTTCAACCCTTCCTTCATCACATTGAGGCATGAAAGCAAGATCTCATTGTGATAAGTTAAGGGGTCTATGAAGAATTGGGGGTTGGTGCATCGTCCCTGATCTGTGAGGTAGTCAGGGAATGATTTATGGAAGATCCGGACTGGATCATCTGTGCTGTCTGGGATAAGGAGAAGAGAGTGGAGGGTGCGTAGAGAGCTGAACATTCCAGCTGGGGTACCACAATCCTTGAGGAGGTCTGAGAGGGTTTTGATGGAGAGTGGGTGGAAGATGAGAACCACTGCCCCCACCACAGATTTGAAATGGGAGTAGGGCTCATGATCAGAGGAATCCACATCATGGAATGCTTCCTTCAGAACTTGGGTATAAAGAAAATCAACACCAAACTTTGCTTCATGAGAAGTGTTTGGTGGGGGTGAAAGAATGAGGGCAAGCCTCTCATCAGGTGGATGGCGATGGGATGAAACAAACTTGACAACTGTAGAAGCAAAGATGAAAAACCCAGCTGCCTTCTTGCAGAGAATATCAATGTTGTGTGGGCCGGGCCAATCCTCTGCAAGGCTACAGTCACTCCGGTTTTTGGCAATGTCAATGAACCAGGCTTTCAAAAACAGCTTGATGTCGCTGTCCACTGAAGTGGGTTCAACCTCGTGTAGTTTAAACACCTCTGTGTGAGGCCGAAGTGACTCCAAACGGAACCCGGAGCGAATCCGATGTTCAGGCCTGCCGGTAATGAGGAACTTGACAAGCGGGATATCATCCACATAACGGGAGAGGACGGACAGGAGTGTGGATGCTGGCTCCTCGTCTCCACACTCATCGAGGGCATCAATGATAATGAGGGTTGGGATTTTTATTGCCTGGAAAGGCCCGACAATGAGTTTCTCCATCTGTGAACAAAGGGCCTCCCGTCCAACGTCAGGCCTCGTCTTCAAGACCGGAAGTAGCTTCTTTCGGAACTCCGGATACAGATGAGAGAGCTGGAAGGCGAGGGTAGGGAAGATGGATCGAAGGTTACTTCTGTCTTCGAAATCTCGCGAACAGAAGAAACTGGCCCCTAGCTTCCCATCTGCGAAACACATCTCTGCAAACGTCTGAGCGATGGCCGACTTCCCCGTCCCAGCAAGACCGTTGAGCCAGAACACTCGTTTGTCGTGCTCATCCTTGGACCACCGCTCGAGCTGGAAGAGGACATCTCTCCTGGTCCCCTTCATGCATCCCTGCCTGTGTCCGCAGAGGTATCCGGCATCAGCAACGTGATACATGCGGTCGAGAAGGATGAGGTCCGTGTTGTCCTGGTAGGCGATTACTATGGATGGGTAGGCAGTTGAGGTGAGAACTTACGATCAACTGACGGGCACTGTTGTAGATATCTTGTTGTAAGGAAGTCTGTGATGTATGTTAGGTGTGGAGGGGGCGGGTCCTTCGGGGGCACGAACCTGGTAGTCTATCACAGCCTCGCAAATATCGTCCACCAAACCGTTAAGCCTGTGCGCGTTCTCGGCGTTGTTCAAGAATCGTGAAATATCCTTTTGAGTCGCCATTGGGCCTAGAGCTTTGTGGACGTCTTCCAATTTCCTAACGATCCCCGTCGGTCAGTCTCAGCTCCAGATCTAGGATATGGTGGGTTTACCGTGCCAGTTTCTTTCTCCTCACTTCCTCCCCGAAATCGTCCTCAGAGATGGGTGAGCAGAGTGTTTGAACAAGCGATCCGACACGGGATCCCAAGGATTCTATCGTTTGTGTGTTGACCTTTGTTTTCTGGGAAAACTTTGAGCATCACGGATCGAACGAACGGAGGTGAACATACCTCGCAGTAGTCGAGGATAGCGCAGAGCCCTCCGGCAACAGATTTGAGAGGAGGGAAGGCATCCGAGGCTCTTTCCACCGTGCGGAGGAACAGTTTGGCTGCAGAAGATGCGGTAGATTTCCAGTTTGATCCATCCTTGGGCGCAGTGGCGTCGCGATGGACATCATCAGGGATCGCCGGATTGCCTACACCATATGTCAGAGGCGGCTGCTGCAATAGTGTGGTTCACATACCCTCGGATTCCCCACCTCGCAAGATGGGAGGTGTGGGCGTTCTGTTTCGAATGTCCGACTGAGGAGGGGTATCGACCTGGTCCCTCCCTTCTCGGCCAGACCCGGTCTCGGTCCCTACGTGCGAATGAGGATGTGGACCACTCTGATCGGTTTCCTCTTCGCTGACGTGGTTGTCGCTTCCCCCCAAGTCATGACCCCCTCCCGTCACCGACCGGGATACGGACTTGGAATCGTCTGGTTGTATAGCTGGATCGTTTTCTCCCCCACCGGCCTTGCTGTCTTCTCCTCTGACCTCGCCCTCCGCCACGATATCGGCTCCTGATTGCAAAGATAAGGCGGAGCGGTCGAATCCCTCGCCGCCGACGTTGACTACACTTCCCTCTCGCTTTTTTCCGATCTTCGACAATCGGTGCTTCACCCTGTCTCGGGCTTTGGAGAAAGACTTTTTGAAATCCATGTCGTCGCAGGGGCAGTGTGGATGGTGAGATGATGGTTTGACACGTGGTAGAATCTCCAGCAAGCGCTAGGAAAGACTGAGGACTGATTGGCGCTCGATCCGTACCGACTCTAGGTCTTTCAATGTTCCTCAGACGTGGTGTCAAACTATCCTCGTCTACGCACACCCTTCCAGTATCTTCTCTCTTGCCTTTATATAACCCACACTCATATTGCCCAGCTTGAACCATGTTTCTACCTGTTCGTCCGGGCCTTCCTTTCAGTCGCTCGTCGAGTGCATGCAATACTATTGTTTTTCGCCGAGCCTTCCGTCAACCATCCGGCCGAACACTATCAATCCATTAGTGCACGCTTTGGCTGTTAGCGTTCTAAATCCCCTCAAGCCAGTAATCCATCCGGAATCACGAGTTTGGTAACGGACTGTAATCACCACGACCCCTCAAGAAGCCGGCATTCCTCTTCCATCTCCTCCGATGATCACTGTGAGGCCTGCAGAGACATGTTCTACCGTCCTCTTGCCTCGTTTCGGTAGCTGAGTTTGTTTCATCCTCGACTGTTCTCGAAATGTCCACAGCGTCGGCACATCAGCACAGGAAGGATCCCCTACGGGTCGCACCTCACCACCTCTCCCGTCACTCACTACTTTTTCCACTCTCCATCAAGAACGGAGACTTCTTCTCTACCGTTGGATATTTCTCTCTCCAAAAGGCTGGAAACTCGACAGTGATGTTCAGGTAGAAGTTACTGGCTATTCTCGGTGCCGTTCTCGCCACCGTCGACGACCCATCCCAGGCTGTATACTATCCTGAACCACCACTCGCGTTCGGCGACCATTGACTTGATGGTTTCCGTCTGCGGCAGCTCTCTCTGGAAATCACCCATCCGGCTGGTGTTTCGCGTCGTGGTTCTGCGTCGACCGTACACGATCTCGGACCATTGTGGTTGAGGGGTTTCTGAATCCATCTACGCGTTTTCGTTCGAGTCAACTCTCTGTCAATCAAACATCGCAGTCAGACCCAGTTTAGTTGACTCGGAGTTGGTCATCCCCAACTCACCAACCACGCCACATATCCTGGGTTCTCTTCTGTCCGCGTTCCCCCTTGTTGCACCGTGCCGTTCTCTGAGGGCAACAATCGCCTGGGTCTAGATCCTAACGAGATTCGCGAGTTCCCCAAGGATCGTCCTCCCCATTTTGGATAAATGTGACGGACGCTTTGTCCTGTCCAGGGCTCGATAAATGGAGATCCGCAAAGTACGCATGAAGATCCCCAGCGCGCATTTCGCCCCATTCGGTTGACTGAACAACTTTCCTCTACCTCCCGCCATCGGACATGAAGTCAGAGGTCCCTGCAAACCCGGGTTCATCAACCACCTCAGACGGGTGCCCGACGTTCTAACAGGCCACACTGAAGCGAATGGAAGATGGCTGCTCGGAGCGTTGGTGAATGCGAAAAAGTCGACTCCAAAGCTGAACACCTCATCGGCAAGGACGTTAAGCGGCGACCGCTCACTGACCACACTCAGTTGAGTACATTGGTGCGCACTTCGACTTCTGCTTATCCCGGTCACCACAGTCTCTCCCTTGGATCCGAGGTGTTCCTGATGATGAAGATACGTTCCAGACGTTCCCTTTTCCCCGCGCTGCCGATTCTTTGTCTTGTGACCCTGTCGTATTGAGATCTGCCAGTGTATGTCTTTCAGCTTAGTCGAAAAATTTCGGAGTTCTGAGAACGATAGAAAGTTATGTATATCGTATATGGGTCGAGTTATTTTAAGACCGCGATAGGTAGGACCGTTCAAACACCTGGAACGCCGATCAACTGGGTTCTGATATGTTTCTTGTTTATCCGGGTAGCTTTTCCTCCCCATCCCTCCGCGCGTAGTTGGGATACGGCAGGCCACGGAAATAGCCATGCCAACGCTGCATTCCCCTTAAAGCTTAATCAACCGTCGTGCTTCTCTCAGGGGAGAGGAACGGATAACGTCACCAATAAAACTCCGGGCCGCACGGTGGGCCAGGCTTTGCTTCTTTCCCTGCCCCAAGGGTATGTTTAGAATCGGGGGATACGCACGGCGTCTGCAGTTGTATGTGGAACGAAAGGCACGCCCCTCCGGTGTTCAAATGGCTGCCAGCGGGTGAACCAAAAGCCCGGCGATCATTCAAAGTCATCACAACGTTCCTCGTCTGCCACCTTCTCGCACCCTGCCGCAGGATTGAGTGAGTTGGTGTACAGGAAACTCAGATCCAGCATCTACGCCACTTCATTGATCCCACTCTATTCGACACTGTGAAATTGACCTCACTTTAAAATTACGATGGGCCACATCCGACTCCGTACGGTCGCTGCCCACCCCGTCTTTTCCCTCGCGTTCAGCCATCGACAATGGCACAAGACCCCACTTCGTCGTCGTCAAGGACTCCATCGAGGGCGTCGTCCGGTCGCAAGATCGCCTCCAGCCCCGAAGCGGACTCAGACAACGCAGCAGAGAAAGCATCTGTCCTCCTCCCGATCGGATGGGCTCCCTCCGTCAAGTGCCTCGTCCTCTTCCAGGTCGTCGGACACGCCGGAATGGCGTCTTGGTGCGCTTCGGGGTTCATCCCGGCGTTCCAGCAGATGTCCCTCTTCTTCCATCGCCCGATAGCGAGATGACCTACCTCGTGGGAGCATACACGTTGATGATGGGATTCGGTGCCTTGCTTTGGAACCCGCTCGCTGATCGTTTCGGGCGGAGACCGATCCTGGTGCTTTCATTGGCCGGATGCTTGATTGCGACGTGCGGTGTAGCTGTGTCCAAGTCGTACGCAGGTATCATGGTCGCTCGGATTTTCCAAGGCTTAGGTGTGTGTGCTCCGTTGTCTCTCGGCGCGGCGTACATGAAGGAGATGTATCCACCCAAAAATCGTGGTACAGCGTTGGGGATCTGGACGCTGAGCATCACCTGTGGACCGTTCATCGCTCCCTTCATTTGCGGGTATGTTGCTCTCAGTTCTTACATTCGGCCAGATTTACTGAATGAAAGAACGAAATTTCAGATTCATTGCGCATCACTCAACTTGGACGTGGATTGTCTGGATGGAAGCACTCATGCTGGCCGCTCTCCTGCTGTTCGAGATAGCCTTCCTCCCAGAAGCAATCCCCGGCACGGCCTGCTTCCGTAACTTACACACATTCAAAGACGCCCTCTTCCAACTTCCAACCTCGCCCAACACCATCACAGGAGATTTCTTCCTTACCACCCGCGAGACCCTGGCGGCCGTATGGTACCCTTCCGTCTGGTTCGCTGGCCTCGCGTTCGCCGTTCCTTACGGATGTGCGCAATTTTCGTTCTCATTTCCTCGCATATACTCACTCTCGCGGATCCTTCAGATATCGCCGTTTCGATTTCGAACTTGTTCCCAGTGGTCTATGGGGGGTTGTATCACTTTAACCCATCGACGCAAGGGCTGCTTTACCTCCCCATGTTGATCGGAAGTCTTCTCGCGGAATGCGGCACAGGACAAGCTGGAGATAGATGCGTCGCGGCCGACTTGTCTAGTCCCCTTGGGATGCTAATCGGGAGGCGCAATGCGGACTACGCGTCCAGCAATAAGGGAGGCGACGTCGGAGGACCCCCATACATGAACACGCTTCGTCGGCCAGGGGGTGAGGTTCGGAGTGACAGCACCAAGGTTCCTGAGATGCGACTGATTCTCGCGTTCATCGGTATGCTGATCTGCATCGTGCGTGGTCTCCGAAGTGGTTCCCCGAACGACATCCACTGATTTGATTTCCAGGCCGGTCTTCTATGGTTCGGTTTCGGAGTTGAAAACCACCTTCACTGGGCACATCTCGCCGTCTCAACTGGAGTCGCGGCGTACGGCACCCAAATGGTAACTTCCATCGCGTAAGTTCGAAGATCCCTCCATTTTCAGCGCATATATTCATCTCCGCGTCCCTGCAGATTCTCGTACATCGTCGACTGTTACCCGAAATCAGCCAAGGAGGTGGTGACGATAATGAATCTCTTCCGAGTTCTCTCCACATTCGTCGTCCTCTTCTACAATCAGCGGCTCAACAAGGCCGTCGGGTATGATCTTGCGTTTGGGATCGAAGCGATCGTATCCGCTGTGTTTGGGCTCGGTGGTATTGGGATCTTGGTAGCGATTGGTGGAAAGTTCCGTTGAAGACCAGTCCACCATTGTCTTTTTCTGTACGCGCATTCCTTTTGTCCGGGCTTCTCACAAAGCCGATTCTACCTGTGGCGGAAGGCTTGTTGTATTCGTGTATAATAGTTTTTTTTAGACCTGGACCCGAGTTCCTCATAGATATGCACCTACCGTTCGTAGCTTACAACTGATAATTTCTCTTGTAAGAACCCTCCCAAAATACGCGTGTGTCGCGTCTCTGTACCAGTAAATTCGCGTCCCTGCCTTCAAGAAGACCAATTGAGTTGGCATCCGTAATCTAAGCGATCACACCGACGCGGGGACTCTGATCGATGGCTAGCGCGCTCGTGGTGGGTAGCCTGGGGAAGAAACAAAGAGCCTCAAGCGTGTTGAATGCGTGGACCGGGCTGGGGTGTAAACGAAAAAGTCTTTGCTGACGACAAGGTTTCCCCCTTGAAGTCACTCCCGAAGGCAACCACAGCGTCGTCCTAACACCGTTGGATATGAAACCCCCGAGAGAGCGACACGATGCATTTCCAACCCCATGTGAGTCGTCGTCGTTGTCGAGCTCGTGGT
>Ga0307517_10010836_pt1 | contig 12708 bp, 6 predicted proteins | sample 23_EM_MG_FD_194515 | JGI IMG/M metagenome (GOLD analysis project Ga0307517, IMG submission 194515) | Populus trichocarpa ectomycorrhiza microbial communities from riparian zone in the Pacific Northwest, United States - 23_EM | ecosystem: Host-associated > Plants > Roots > Unclassified | place...
AGAGGATAAAAGAAGAAAGAATAAGAAGACATACCCAAGCATGGAGGAAAAGAGAAGGAGATGAGGAGAGAAAAGAAGAGAAAGAAATAGATAAGAAATGATGTTTTTTACATATAGTGAAGAAGAATAAGAAGAAGAAGAAGACATACCTTAATGATGTTTTTTACATATAGTGAAGAAAAAGAAGAAAAATAATAATAATAATAATAATAATAATAAGAAATGGGTTTGTCTCTTGTGAAATAAGGGGATTCAGGCTTTTTATTGGGGCGCGTTACCGACGGATTTACCGACGGATAATTGAATATTAATATTTTTTAATTATTACGTCGGTAATTCCATCGGTAATATTTAATTTAAATTTTCAATTTCGTAAAAAGTTTATAGAAACCGCCAAAAAATTACCGACGATTTTTCAATCCGTCGGTGATTCTGTTTGTAATATTTAAATGAAAATTTTAAATTAATTGAATTTTTTCAGAAAACCGCCAAATAACACCGACGACTTTTCAATCCGTCGGTGATTTTGTCCGTAAAGAACAACAATTAACAGTGCAATTGAAAAGTGAACAGTTCTGGAGCTCTCTGGAAAATACCGACGGACAATTCCATCGGTGATTCCCTTTGTAATTGACATGATGAATAGTGTTCACGTTTTTACCAACAAATTTACCGACGGAAATTCCGTCGGTAATTCCGTTGGTAAAAAAGACATGTCATCATTTTTTTTTGCTTTGTTTTAATTTTTTTTCCCACGGTAATTCCCTCGGTATATACCGAGGGAATATTTCCGTCGGTAAAATCCCTCGAAAATTTACCGACGGAAATATTCCCTCGGTATTTCCGTTTGTATTTATCAATTTTCTGGTAGTGTAATATACAAACAAGAAATAATTTATATCAAGTGGTTATCTCATCTCTTTATACTTTTAATACCAAACGTTTCTCATTCAAGATGTTATTCACGATTGATCTATTTTCCCTCCTTTCATTCAAACTTTTTTCAATGACTTATTTATGTTTTTACTTGTTAGTTAAGTTTTATAATTAACCATTGGTCTGATAAAAAGATTGAGGGATTATGGTAAGAAAAAAAAAGTAAGCAAGAATTAGTTAAAATATTGATGGTAAGTTCAATTGATATTCATATAAGCTATGAACATATGATATTTTGGGATAGGTACAACAATGACATCAATCCTTTAATTATAAAATCAATATTTTTTTTTTCTCTTAGAGAATTAGAAATGATGAATCATATTGGCATTTATTCATTTATGAACATAGTAGAAATTTTATTTTGGAGAACTATAAAAATATAAATTGGACAAAATTCTAACATGAGAAAATATAGATACTAAAATTGATGAAATTAGTTCTAAAGTTATGACTCTAACAACATAAAAATGATTTAATCCTAATATTAAACAATTACAATATCTTAAACAAGTCAACTCATCCACCTATTTTTCTTTGTGAAATCGAGATGATCCTATGAGTTAAATCAATATTTTATTAACCATTTTTATAGAACAAATTTTAGTTGAACTTATTAGAGTGATCAAAAGTTTGGTGATATTGTTTACCTTACCCCGACCAACATTGTAAAAGACTAAGAAGCGGTGGTTATTGAAAATTCCTTAAGTGTTAGGATGGTGATGCTGCAAAGTTTTCTTTTAGTCAAAAGAAGAGCCTCATTAGAGAACTTTATGAGCTAAAGGAAGAGGAAGAGAAAAGAGATAATGATTTTTTTATTTATCTTTTTTCCTTTTTTCTTTATCTTTTTCCTTTTATCAAAATTTTTAATTGTTTAATTGATTTATGATAATCTATATTTATTTAAAATATGTTATTTTTGTTATATATTATCCTTGGCTTTTTTTATGTTGACCTTATGGCTTTATATGGTCTAACATAGTTGAAGCCAGAGAATTTCTAGTGCTAGTGGGGACTAAAGCTTTGTATGATCAACTTAGTTGAAGCTAAGGATATTTTTTTATCCGTGCCATAATTTAGCATGGTTGAATTGGTAGAAGTTATTAACTTTTGTGCTTAGAAAGAATTGGGGCTTAATATGTCTACTTAGTCAGACACTTGGGCTTTTATGCCTATTTTAGACTTGAGTTTAGCATGAATTTTAATTCTTTTTCATTTTAAACTTTGAACCATGTTTGAAGCTTTTTTAAGTTATGCTTGCAAGAAAATTAAAATTGAAATTCTAAAAAAAAATATGTAGTTTTTTCTAGACTATTGATTAAACTTTTTAAAATTTTAATAGTTTTATAAAAGATAAAATATCTTAGTATTTATAACTTGTAATCATAATATTTCTAGGTTTACTTTCCCTATTACTCTACGAAGACCTTTTGCATTTGGTATGAGCTTACTTATATGTCCCACTGCTCTAAAACTTTGAGGCATTAGGTTGTTTTTTTACATAACAAAAATTAACTAATTAATTTTTAAAATTAGTGATATTTTGGCAAATAACTTCTAATTATATTTTGGCATTTTCTTTTTTCTTCTTCTTATTTAGATCAAACTTATAGCTTGTTATTTGGTTCAAACACTTGTATTTTTTTTCTTGAGTTACCTATTTCTTTTAATATCAAAGCTTTCATCTTAAAGCTTAATGTGTTTTATTTTTCTCTAGTCCAATTCTTTAAGGTTAAATTATATGCCTATAAGACTTCTAGCTACTCATCAATTCAATACTATATTGTTTTAATTTTAATCTTTAAGACATATTAGATTACCATATTGGTTGTCTTTACCTACCTAATGAATTTAGGTGGGAAGCAAATGTTATGTTTATCTTTAGTCATTCTTAGTATTGTTTTAAAACTTTTTATTGTTAAATTAACTCCTGTTATCTTTTATGAACACCATCAAAGAACTAAACCTATTGATGATACTTTTTCATATAAGGTGTTGAGTTTTCTATTCAATAATGTTGGCCTCTATCTTTGTTTTAATATATTTCTCAAAATAAACAACACTAACTATAAAGAAATTCCTTTATCTTAGGTGACAAGAAAGGCCTTAACACATTAGGTTCATGATATGAAATGGATACAGCTTGGAAACGTTTTGGAGAGAATGGCAGATTGGTGGTGTAAATACCTAAATTCCTAGGACTTTTCATATCTCCCACGCCATTTCAACACAATCTGTATTTATAGTAACATAAAAGTAACAATGTTCTAGGTAGTTTATTCACAAGCATTTTTCTTGTTAGATGATTGTCAAAGAACCCCTTATGACCTTTTTTCTTGACATAATATGCCTACTCTTTAGATAATCAATAAACTTATACCCATACAACCATCAACTTTATAATTTCTTGTCTTAAAGATCAATTTCCTTTCTTAATACCTATTAGCAAGTTGTTCCTTGTAATTAGTTGTCTTTAATTTGGTTTATCTAACTAGGTCCTTGTTCTTTAATATAAACCCAAGCTTTTTGTATGATGCTTAATTTGACTAGTTTTTTATGATCCAAATTGTCTTTGTAACAGTAGAAGTTGCTAATTTTGCAAGAAATCCCCTTACTATTCTTTATTTAGATAATCATTTTTTTTAAAGAAACTCATCAAGGCGTCATATCAAACCTTTTACTTTACTTAAGTATTTGATCCACTCTTTTCTGATCGCATACTCTTTTGTCAAATGCTATATTTTCAATTAAAAATCATTATAAACTTGTACAGTCTTCAATTCACCTCTCTAGTTAACTAGAGTTTAAGCATTAACATCTTATAGGCTACCTCAATATTTTACAATTTAAAATAAAATATTAGAGCATAATGTATTATTGTCTTTTTTTCCCTTCTATTTACGATTAAATATATCCAATTAGATTTTTATTTGATGATCAATTCATGTATAACTTCTATAAGTCTTTTAAAGAATCTTTTTGATCTTGAGTGGAATATATTTAATGGTAAGATCTATTGATCCCTGAGCTTTGATGGTTTGAAAAGATTTATATTAAATATCTAGTACGTTGAACATGATGAACTACTAAATGAGTTTTTTAGAGGTATTACATTTACCATACCTATTTAGTAGGATGGTTGGTGAGCAGAATGATAATATAAGCTTAAAATAAGGTCTTATTTTCTAAATTATAGTAACCAAGGTCAAGTCTAATTGTTTGATAAATTAGCACCTTTCATTATCTTATTTATATAATTACCAACCTTTATACCCATTTTTCTTTTTTTTAATAATATTACATTAATGATCTTTCAAGCACTACAAGATACAAACACAACTATTTTTTTTAAATTGTTTTTCCATTAATACAATATCAATCAACTAAGAACTGACAATCAAATAATTTTATCCCTTGAAGTTTTCTTGTCATCTATATTCCATTCAAGTTCCAAATTATCTTTAAGTATCATAATGAAAATTAGGCACTTTCCAATAGAAAACATCCTAAATCCATTCAAAGCAACCACTTATCTTAAATATCTTTTTTTTTAAGGAGTTTGTCTATCCATGATGGCCAATGTTTTCTATATATTCTTTTTAATTCACCTCTTTGTTACTATAAATTCAATAAAATTTTCTCAAAGATACTTAAATCCACATTTATTAGGATTTACATTTCTTTATTATTACAAAGACCTCTTATAGATCGATAAGTTAAGACTCTCTTGTCATGATTTTTATTTATATATCCTTAATATATATTTATATTGATATGCTAATTTTTTTCTCAAATACGTTAGTGACCAACATTTATACTCTTAAAATGGACATAGTATAACTATAATACTAGGTCCTTTGGTTTGTCATAAAATATATATTTTTTTTATTTGACTCAACAATCAAAATTTGCTAGTATCTTATCGTAAACATTCATCAACTTGTCAATCCTCAATAAAGGTAAGCTATTTTTAGGGAAAAATTCATTCAAATTTATAAAGTCTACAAGCATTCATGATCTTCTAGTTTTCTTTTTAATCAATACCATATTTTTCGACCACTCCAGGTAATCTACTTTGATAAACTCAATTGTCAGGAGGGTATCAACCTTTGTCTATTTTATTTTCATCATTCTACAAACCAAAATTTCTTCTATTTTTTTGTCAACATTATTTATTAATAATTAACTTACTAATGATTACCATAGGGAGAACTTTATATATGTCTTTTAGTTTCTAAGTGAAAACTTCAACATTTTTTTTATTCATCCATCCAAACAACCTTTTACCATAATACACTTACTTGAGTTCTTTCAAATCAAGGCTAATTGATAAACTTTATTAATTGGGGTAGACTTCTTATAGTATTTCTTCTTCTTTTATATCTAGAATTCTTACCATAATGATAATATTTTGTTTTAGATTTTTTTATTAGCTTTTCTTTGTAACCACATGATCACTGCTCAACTTTCACATTTCTTAGAGGGTTGGAAAATTAACTACCTAGTGGTAGGGAAAGATTAACACTTAAAAAAGGTTGAGTAAAGGCAATCCATGAATAATTTATCTACCTTCATATTTACATAATTCTATCAGCAATAAAACATGTAATAACCATCTATCAATTAATTCCTATATATTATTTTTGCCCACCTCAAATCATCTCTCTCTTGTGATTAAAAGAATATTAGTTCTTCTCTTACCTAAAGGCATGTATTTAAACTCATACATTGGCTAGAAGCCTAATCTAAATTGAGTATTAGATCTCTTTTTTTATGTTTCTTTTTTCTATAACCACCTTTTTTATATGAACATTGAGAGTTTTTTTCCTCTGACCTATTCTTTTGGGTTGATAGGTTTTCCTCTTATATCTTTTGTTTTGTTGTCTTTATAAGTTCCTAGAGATTTATGTTACAATTCTAACTTTATTTCTTGTATGGTATCAATTAGTTTCATTGTAAAGGCTTTCTAAATTCATCATTATTTATAATCTCTATTAGTGATGATATAATGGTAGATGTTGTCAAGTTTATTATCTTTAGTATTTTCTCATTGAACATCATTATGAACTATTTGAATAACTTTACATTATTTTTTTAAACCTCATCCATATTATTAATGTTTTTTTATCCTCTTAGACTTAGAAATGTGAATGAAGAATAAGTTTGTCTACTTATTAAAATCTCAAATAGATCAAGGGGTTGGCATTAAATAGCAAGTTTAGGCTCTACCTTTGAATGTCAATGAAAAGGCACTTTAATGTTTTGGGTAATGTATTTTATATAAAAGTTCTTTTAGATCTTAAGAAATTTAGATAGCCATAAGCAATTTAGATAGCCATTAGGGTTGAAAAGATCATCATATGATTTTAGTTTTGGTTAGCTTATATAATTTTAGTTTTGAGTTAATCTTATATGATCTATTTTTAATAATATCTTGAATTTTCTTATCAATAAGTTTTACCATCTTCCCTTATAGTTTATCATCTTTATTTTCCCTTTTAGTCTCCTTTCATTTTTCTTTTCTTCATTCATTTTTTATACAAGTGACCTTTATGGATGTTTCTATGATTTTATTGCTATTTAATTACTTTATTATCTAGAATATGGTTGACTGTGACATCATAATGACTTGAATGATAAACTCTAGAACTTGTCCAATAATGGACCAACTTGAATTCATCTAAGGTGCTTTTCTTTTATGCTTAACTTATAGTTTTTCATCCCTTTGATCCAATGGAATCATGGATGAAAAAATATCATCGGAAAACATATCGTCGGTGATTTATATTTGTCAGTTAATTCATCAATAATACATCCTACTTGGAAGGGACACCTTCTCTTTGAGTCGCCCTCGCACTCGATGAGCTTGCGTTGAGAGGGGGTGCTTGTGCCTGAGGTGTCTGGTCACGGTTAGCACCTAGTGGCTCATGGTCATCAGAAATGCTGCTAGAAGAATCAGTAGCGCTCTTATCCGTATTACTCTCTAATGATCTTCTCTTTGTCATCTAAACAGATTAAGTATAAAAAAGTTAATAACAATATCATTATATCATATTTTTTAAAAAGAAAAATCAACAGCACCTTTCCTATATAAGAGACTACCCAAAATTTTATTACCTGTAAATACGCATCAATAAATAAAACCACAAATTAGTTGATTTTATTTATGGTAATATATTTATGCATTTTAAAAAATCAATTAACATCTTAACATGCAATTATTGCACATTATTGCTACCCAAATTCAATACATTCCATCACCATGTCAATCCATTTAAAACATAATAACATCATCTCAATTACCAAATTTACATAATTATATTATTTTCATATTACCACACATAACCATAACATGTAATTTCTTTTAGAAATCCATATTTACTCATTTTTAATCAAACCTAAACATGTCCAACATCATTAAAATACCAAAAATAAATGCATGTACTCATTCTCCCAACTTTTTCCAAGTTTCCCAACATGGCCGGCCATAAAACAATTCAACTTCTGGTTTTCTATTTCCCTAATTTAACCCTATAACAAGTCATATACATCCCAAACAATAAACAAGATGCATTATTTAACATTCCCTCCAAATTTTCTCATAACCCCCCAAAATCACTAAGCATGGCCGACCCTAAAATTCAAAATTTTATTTTCAATTTCTTTAATTCAAGCCTTAACCATGTTATCTAACCTAAAACTAACCAATATTCACTCATTTTTATTTTTCCAAACACATCCATACATAAACCCTAAATTCCTAAATTTAGAAATTTTTCATTCTCATAACAAAATAAGCAAAATAATGGATATAAATGCAAAATTCATCACAATTAACCCAAATCATAACACAATAATTTTATTTTTTTTGAAAAATGATTTCACTAAAAAACAAAACCCAAGAAAATTCACATTCAACCTAAATATTAGCAATAAGGAAAAGGAAAGAGCAAGAGGATGGGAGAGGGAAGATTTACCTAGCGTGGAGGATGAAGGCTTCTCACTTGTCACTGGCGTTGAGGATGGAGGGAGAGGGGAAGAGAGGGACAAAGGATGGGAAAAAATTGAGGGGAAGATAAGGAGATGAAAGATGGAGAGAAGAAATTAACAATACAGAGAAGAAAAGAAGAAATGTTGTTTTTTTAAAATTAAGGATTTTGGACTTTTATTAATAGGGTTTTTTTTACTGATAAAACTACCAATGAACAATTAAATATTTATTAATTTATAATGTTTGTTAGTAATATCATTGGAAATTAACACTGAATCTCTTTTAGAACACCTGTAATTTCCCAAACCCCCCCAAAATTCTCCGATGAAATTTTGTTCCGTCTGTGATCTATAATTTTCAGTGGCAAAGTCCTGTAATTTTTTTCCAACTCTCTAGAACTTTTTAAGGGACTTAGTCCGACGATAATTCCATTTGTAATTGTCAGTGAAAAAGTCCTGTAATTGTTTTTTGCAACTTTCTGGAACTCTCCGAGAGACTTGGTCTGTCGGTAATTACGTTGTATTTTATATTCCGTCGGTAGTTCTATTAGTATAAAACAATAACTTTTTCCCCAATGTTTTTGTATTCCATATCTATACAACTTGTTAATGCAGTAAAATCACAACATAATAACACTAATTTTGTTTAATAACATCATAATAAAATCATAACAATAATCGTTCAAAGTTTTTATAAAAATAGTACATTAAATGGAAATAATGAGGGAATACTAGTTCGAAGTGGTAATATCGGCACATCATAGTTTCCATCATATTTGTGTCTGTAATATTGACATGTTATATTTTTCAATGAAAATAATGATGGAATACATGTTTTTTTTTTTAATTCCTTGATTTCCATCTGTAATTCTCTTGGTATTCAGCGACAAAAACAACGATATCATGTTCTATCGGTAATTATCACCGTAATTTATCAACAATATATTTTTGGACCGTATTTTTATTTTTATTTTATAATTTTCTATAAGTGCAAGACACATGGCCAATCTAATACCACCATTGCTGCCCTTTTTGGATTTACTAGTGATGCCAGGTTGGACCTTGGTGCTCTTTCTTTTTAGGTGAAAAGTACCTTGGTACTCTTGTCATTATAGACGATAACAACCGTTGTTTATGTGTCTAGATAAGTTATACATGGCTTTTCTTATAATGCGCGCGGTGTGCTCAATAATACTAATGATAATAAAACCATTTTGCACAAGAAAAGTCAGACTAAGGGTTAGTTATGCCGAAGTCAACGTACTTCCCTAGAATAGAATAATATATAAAAGTATTAATAAGTGTGATAATAATAGCTTTTTAATATTTTGCAAAGCCATCTTTTTTTCCTTTTTATGTGGGTGCTAGTATTTGGGCCCACCCTTTATTTACGCCCCCAAGGAATCCACACCAAAATTCATATTTGGTTATGTTCTATCATTAAATTAAAAAAGAAAGTTCTGATAAAAGGAAAAAAAACAATATTTTACAGTTTATTATGGAAATAAGTAAAGATGGAGGAGGAGGGAAGTGAAGGGAGGTTGATTTTTCAAAGTTGTCGGAAAGAATCGTTTGGAGATATAATTCTTAATGGAGGGAAAGGGGGGTGAAGGTGAAGTTTTCAACCTCCATTCTTCTGATCTAAAGTCTTTAGGGCTCCGTTCATCTTGCCATGGCTTTCAATATTGTTTGAAACTATCAACTCGGGGTCGTAGTAGAAGGTTTTTTAGGGCTATTTATGAACTCAAACTCAATTTGAGTCCTCCAGATGCTTGTATGATCGGTAGAGATTAGTAGAGACAAATTAAATGCTTCTCACATGCGAACCCTAAGCTCTAAACCCAGATCGGAAGGAGAATATTATTATTGTCCGAGGAACGTGAACTTTGAAGACCCCCATTTTGCGTATTTGCAATCGTCATTTTCATTCATTTATAGAGCACTGCCCCACATGCACAGAGCATATCACTAGTAGTTATTCCTCAGAAATCAATTTATTTGCAGTTATTCCTCGGTGTCTTCTGCTACAGAGCATATCACTAGTTAAACACCGCAGTTAGGTCATTTCTTTTTTATATTTAAATAGCTTTTACTATAAAATGTATTCTTAGATAAATTATATATCCTTGTTGATGGTAAGGGTATTCTTAGATTAATTTGCATGTCCAGTTTATTTGTTAAGTTTTCTTTCCTGAATGCTTACCTCAAGATTTGAATTTAAGAAATAAAAAGAGAGAACGTCTTCGACCACCATGCCAACTCGTTGATTTAATGCATAATATTTGAGTAATAAGAAAATATTTAGTTGACAATGAATAGTGATAACTGAGTAATAAGAATATTATTTTTAGGAAGGAATAATAAAACTTAATTAGGAGTAGTTTTTTTTACCTCGAGGACGGGAAGAATTAGCTCTTATTTAAATGCGCCAGTGAAAGGGATGTGTGTGTGTGTGTGTGTGTGGAGGGACCGCAAAGGAGCCTAACTTACTCCCTTGTTCCCGAAAAGAATATTTATTCGGCCGAGAGAGAGAGAGAGAGAGAGGAGGAGAGGGGCACAAAAGAGGTTGGTATTTTGGAATGTTGCTCTTAAATTTGAGCACATGGGAACAAGGCTGTCTATTTTAGGGTTTCTTCCTGTGCTCTAGGTAGGGAAATGTCCTCTGGCTGACCCAACAATGGAGTGCCCACGCCGAGGTTCCTTCCCTAATCTTGTCCTAATAAACCCAAGACATGCCGGGGCTACTGCCCCTCACGGGCCCTACATAATTAAAAACAATCTCAACGGTTACACAATGATATTACCGGAAAACTAGCATGCCAAACGCTGCCCAACAAAAGCGGAAAAGATGGTACAATTCACACCGGACCTGAAGGCTATAATTTAATTTAGCACCTTACTCCTTTCTTTAGAAAATTAAGAGATATATGTCCGTGTTGCTGCGAGTTTATAAAATAAATATTTTTAATAGTATTATAATTATGAATCAATGCTAGATAAATAATAAAAATTAAATGTATGATTGAGCTAATATTTCATGACAAAAAAAAATTGTGTTGGTGATAAAAAATTTAGAGACTGAACAAAATGATTTGTAGCAATCCACAGTGTTTTGTGATGAAAGCTACAGTGCTTCTCCACATGATTTAGCCTTATTTATAATTACTTGTAATTCTAATTCTCAACTAGCTCAATATTAAAAAAATAAAATTAACAAAGATAATTTTGAAAAAATTATAAGAAAAAAAGGCCATGTGGAGAGACACTGTAGCAATCCACAGTGTTTTGTGAGGAAAGCTACAGTGCTTTCCCCACATGATTAAGCTTTATTACAAAGTTAAATTCTAACTAGTTCAATATTAAAATAATAAAATCGACAAATGTAATTTTATGAGTAAAAACTTTAGCAATCCATAGTATTTTGTGAGTAAATGTACATCGTTTTCCCCACATGATTTACTTGTAATTGTAAGTCTTAACCAGTTCAATATTTAAAAAATAAAATTGACAAACACAATTTTAGAAAAAAACAAAAAAAAACCATGTGGGAAAAAACAATGTAGCAATCCACAGTAATTTGCAAGGAAAGCTACAGTGCTTTTCCCACATATTGTAACTGTAATTCTTAACCAGCTCAATATTAAAAAATAAAATCGACAAAGATAATTTTGGAAAAAAATAAATAAAAAAACAAAAACAAAAAAAATCATGTAGAGAAACACTATAGCAATCAACAATGTTTTAAAGAAAAAAATTACAAAAATAAATTCTCAATCAGCTCAATATTTAAAAAATAAAATCAACAAATATAATTTTGAAAAATAAAAAAATAAAATAGAAAAACCATATAGGAAAACACCGTATCAATCCATAATATTTTAAAGAAAAAAAATTTCAAAGCTAAATTTTTAACCAACTCAATATTAAAAAAATAAAATTGACAAAGATAATTTTGGGGAAAAAACAAAAAAAAAGGGAAAGTTCTGTAGGAAAAAAAAGAAGAGAAAGTACTGTAGCAATCCACAATAACATGTGAGGAAAGCTACAGTACTTTCCCCACATGTGTTTAGCTTTATGTATAATAAAATAAAAAAACCATGTGAGAACACACCAGAGCAATCTACAATATTTTAAAGGGAAAAAATTACAAAGCTAAATTTTTAACCAGCTTAATATTTAAAAAGTAAAATTGACAAAAATAATTTTGAAAAAAAAAACAAAAAAAAAGGAAAGCACTGTAGGAATCTACAGTAACATGTGATAAAAATAGTAATCCATAGTGCAATGGGTGTGGGTGAACCGTGAATTCCCCATATCCTTTAGCTTTATGAATAATAGATTAGCTCCTTAGCAAAAGTTAACTGCTGATTTTTAATCAAATTTCTAATTTATTTTTAATTTTGTATGTAATAGATATGATGAGAAAATTTTATTACAAATGAAGGATATTTTAGATAAAATAATAATTATGATGAAGAAACAGTAATAGGATCAAGCTACAATCAAATATGGCGATCTAATATCAGGTTTTTTTATTAAAAGAGAAAATTACAGTAACTTTCTATAGTTTGATGCAACTTACACTTTGTCTCCATAATTTGAAAAATTACGCTTTACCTTTTAGGCCAACATAGAGTTTCAAAGAGGGTGAAATGGTCATATTACCCTCATATATATTATAACTGAAAACTCATGAATGATAGAATAAACGAAATGAATATATATATATATATATATATATATATATATATATATATATATATATCTCACACACACAGACAC
>Ga0307517_10010837_pt1 | contig 12708 bp, 11 predicted proteins | sample 23_EM_MG_FD_194515 | JGI IMG/M metagenome (GOLD analysis project Ga0307517, IMG submission 194515) | Populus trichocarpa ectomycorrhiza microbial communities from riparian zone in the Pacific Northwest, United States - 23_EM | ecosystem: Host-associated > Plants > Roots > Unclassified | place...
GTGAGAAAACGATAATATTGATGCCGCATGCTGATCGCCGGCGGATAGAAGATGAGGTCGTTGATCACTTTCGGATTGTTGAAGGCCGTAACGGAAATGAGACAGGTAAGGACGATGATGCTGAGGGTGATCGTGAACATTGGAATTTTTTTTAAAGATAATGATTTTACCTTACGAATGATGATACTTCTCGTTGCGCTGGATCGTGCAGGCGCGGTATAATTGCTCGGCAAGCAGGAGGCGCACCAGCTGATGAGGAAAGGTAAGCTGCGACAAGGACCATTGATGATTGGCCCTTCTCAATATCGCTTCGTCCAACCCATAAGCGCCGCCGATGAGGAAAACGAGATTTTTAACACTTTCATTGCCCCGGGACTGGATAAATTGGGCCAACGATTCCGAACTCATGGACTTCCCCCTGCCGTCCAGCGCGACCAGGTAATCGTCCTTCTGCAAGGCTTCCAGCAGGCCTTCCGCCTCTTTTTTCTTCAGGTCCGCCTCGGATAGGAGGGCGGCATTGCGGGGATTGGGGATGATCTTCCATTCCACGGGATAATACCGCGAGATCCTCCGGGTGAAATCTTCCACGCCGGCCCTGACATAGGGCTCATGCTCTTTTCCGATGGACCATAGCTGAATCTTCATGCGGCGAAAATACAAAATTCGGGAAGGATATCCGGGAGGCGCTATCAGGCCGCTCCGACCGGCAGCGTAAAGGAGAATGTGCTGCCTTTTCCGGGTTCGCTCTCGATGAAGAGCTTGCCGCCATTGCGGCCCAGGAACTCCTTGCAGAGTACCAGGCCCAGTCCCGTACCGGACTCGTTGGCCGTGCCCTTGGAAGTATAGAAATTATTCTGATTGATCTTCACCAGGACGTCCTCGCTCATACCCATGCCCGAGTCCCGGACGGACACTTCGATCCCCTGGGGGGTCCTGTGCACCTGCATCGAGATCAGCCCCCGCTCGGGCGTGAACTTGATGGCGTTCGACAGGAGGTTGCGCAGGACAAGGTTCACCATATCTTTATCGGCATAGGCGATGGCGTTCTCATCGGCATCCAGCTCGACGGAGATCTTTTTGTCTTCGGCCTGAAGGCGCAGCAGCTTCGCGATCTCCGTCATCAGCGAAGCAACGTCCACCAGCTGGGGCTTGACGGAGTCGGACTGCATCTGGCTCCTGGCCCATTGCAGCAGGTTCTCCATGAGACTGGTCGTATAGGTCAGCTCGTTCACTACCTCCGGCACCATCGCCTTGATCTCCTGTGCGGGAAGATTGTACTGCTGCATGTTCCGGAAAAGGTTGCGCAGGGCATACATGGGCGACTTCAGGTCATGGGCGATCACGGAGAATAATTTGCTCTTCAGCACATTCAGCTGCGTCAGCTCTTCGGTCTGCTTTTTCTGCAATTTCTCATTGGCGGCCAGCTCCTCCTTTTGCTGCAGGATGCTGTATTGATAACCGGCATTCTCCTTTTTGATAAGGAACAAGCCGTAGAAGATAAATGCGATGGCCAGCACCTGGTTGAAGAAATAGAAATAGGTATTGGCCGTGGCCAGCTGGTAGGTATAGCTCTTACAGAGTACGGCCAGCACAAAATAGCTGACCATGGAAAGACCTACGGCAAAGAGCATCTGGCTGATATCCTGCAGGAAGAACACCGACAGGATGCCATACAGGACAAAGGATAATTCCACGCCCAGGTTGATGCCGCTGAGATAGGCGATACAGGTGACGACGGGATAGAGAACGAAATAGGTGATCAGGGCGACATGATGATGCTGACGGCCGTTGAGCCACAGGACGAGCACGCTGATGAATGCCGGCATGCTGGCTACCAGCCAGGCCAGTGTGGGAAGTTTCTCATTATGCATGAGACCGGCCATGGGAACGAGGATACCCGTTACCAGCTGAAAGAAATTAAGTTGATTGAAAATGCCCAGCTTCCTCTTTTCGTATTCATCCATGGAGTCCAGGATGCCGATGGCCTTGATCCTTCCCAGCAGGCGGAGTGCAGTGATCCCGGTCGACCTTATTCCTGCGTTGAATTGAGTGAGCCTTCGATCTATGATATTCACCGGCCTTTCCATATCGATCGACTCGATCCTGTTCCGTATTAGCAAAGATTTTTGCGAAAGGAATTTCATGGATTTAGTGTTATGATAAGGGCCGGGTTTCAAATGTATATATTTTAATCTGTAAAGCCAAGTTCCATATAAAGGAATTGGATCTCATTGCTTTATAATGATTAAAAAGCGATTAAAAAATCGCGCTTACTATATACGGAAGACGGCATCTACTTATTGCGTCACAGGGGGGCTAAATTGCAGGATTTACTATTTATTAACCAGCGGGGTTTCCGCAAATCCATTAATTCCAGGCGCCGGTATCGTTCAGCTCGATCCTTTTCCGGTCGTAGAAAAGGAGGCCGGCGTCCCTCAGCTCATTGAACAATACATTGACGCTTTGGCGGGAAGTGGCGATGACGCCCGCGATATCGCTATGGGTAAGATAATTGTGCAGGACGATCTTATTGCCGATCCGGCTGCCATCGCTGCGCGCCCAGGATTGGATGAAGCGGATCAACCGGTATTTCGCATCCCGGAACACCAGGTCGGAATGACGGTCCTGGAGCTTCTTCAACTTCCGGTTGACGGTATGGACATAGTTCAGGGCTACGGCCGGATTGTCCTCCAGTATTTTTTTGAGATCGGCTACATGAAAGGAGGCTACCACCGTATTGGCCGTCAGGGCCTGCGCATATTCATCCGTACCCGCCACTCCTTCCAGGCTGAGATTGCCGAAGATATCGGGGGCGGTAAGAATATCCTTTACCAGCTCATTGCCGGCTTCATCGTTGCCCGCGATCTTCATCTTGCCCCTGATCAGCAGGCAGATCTTGCTATACCCTCCTTCCCCGTAGCTGCACTGTTCTCCTTTCGCATAGGTCTTTATTTTGGCCAGCGAACGGATCGCTTCGATCTTCTGAACGCCCAGGTCGGCGAACAGGGGATGTTCCTGTAAGGGCGTTGCTTTGATATCCTGGTAGATGTTCATGGTAAGAATGAATTTAAATTAATGCGTTCTCGATCTTGGTGACCAGCATATTCTTGGGCGTCAGTCCCACGGCATGGTCGATCAGTTGCCCGTTCTTGAAGAAGAGGATGGTGGGGAACTCTATGACGCCAAATTCCTTCTTCACGTCTTTCTCCCTGTCCGCGTCGATCCAAAAGAAATCGGCGATACCCTTATAGGACCTCGCCAGTTCTTCATACAGCGGTAAAAGGATCTGGCAGGCGCCGCTCCATTCCGTTCTGAACTGTACGAGCGATAAGTTCCGGCTTTCCATCACCTCCTCTTTGAAACGGGCCATCGGGATCATTTTGCTCATGGGCTTCATTTTTGTACCTATCCTATAGCCAATTGCCGTGCCATGATCTCCGGCCCGGTGACGAACGTCTTGAAACCCTTTGCAGCAAAGGGTTCTGTCGGATAGCTCATTTTTACTCCGCCTCGTATCCGGCCCCTTTTTCTCCCAAAATATTGGGAATTCACGACAGGTTGGGAAGAAATAAAAAAGAGGTCTTTGTCCATTTAACGACAAAGCGATGAGAAGGCTTTCGGTAAATTTGCAGTATGATGAAAAAGATGGGTCTTCTCCTCCTGCTATTACCTATGGCCTTCCGGCTGCCGGATAGGACGCCCGCGATCCCCGCTGCTGCTGCCGGATTTGCCGTGGTAGAGCTCTTTACTTCCGAAGGCTGTTCCAGCTGTCCTCCCGCGGATGCCGCCCTGGCCCGCGCCGCAAGGGATTACAAAGAGCATGTCTATGTCATGGGTTTTCATGTCGATTACTGGGACCGCCTGGGCTGGAAGGATCCCTATAGCAATGCCGCGTATACGCAGCGCCAGCAGGAATATGCGGCCCTCTTCCAACTCAACAGCATCTATACGCCGGAAGTGGTGGTCAATGGCAAAAAAGAATTCGTCGGCGGCGATGAAACGAAATGGAGGGCCACCATCGATGAGGAGCTGAAAAATAGCGCAGCCGTCGCCGGGATCTCTCTCGGGGTCAGCGTCGGCGCGGCGGATGGAAAGCAACTGGCCGTGTCCTGCACGGTAACGAATACAAGTGCGTCACGGCCAAAAGGCGGTTCCAATCTGAAGTTCGTCCTGGTCCAATTGCAGGCCCTGAGCCAGGTCAAAAGAGGGGAGAATGAAGGCCGGAAGCTGGAGCATATTAACGTGGTCCGCGATCTCAGATCTGTTACTCCGGACGAAAAGGGCGTGGCCCATGCGGATTTGAAGATCCCGGAAGGCCTGACCGGCAAGGATTGTAAGGTCATCGTCTTCCTGCAGGACAAAAGCAAGGGGACCATCCTGGCGGCAGCCGAAACGGCCATCCGTTGATCCTGCGTACAAGATGCCTCGGCAAAGAGGAAGCGATCCCTTATGAACTATTATTGTTCGCCGATGAGACGCGGCAAGCCATCGATAGATACATCTATGACAGCGATCTTTATGTGATCGAAGAAGAAAGGACGGTGGTGGCCGTTTATGCGCTCTGCGCGCTGAACGGGACAGTGATCGAAATTAAGAACATCGCTGTAGCTCCGGCATTACAGGGCAGGAGTATAGGCCGGTTCTTATTGGAAGATGCCGCCCGCAGGGCCACCGAAGCGGGGTATCGGGAGATCATCGTCGGTACGCCGGACAGTGCATCCCGCTTACTGGGCTTCTATGAGCAAGCCGGATTTATACGGTATGAGAAGAAAGTCAGTTTCTATCTCGAAAATTATCCCGATCCCATCATCGAGGAGGGCGTGCAGCTCAGGGATATGATGATGTTGAAGAAGATCCTGGTGCATTGAACATCCCGGTCGCCTAGCTCTCTCTTTTGATCCCCCATTTCTTCATCCGGGCTTCCAGGGTAGTGGGGTTGAGCCCTAATATTTTGGCGGCGCCTTTATCGCCGCTGATCCTCCAATGGGTCTTTTTCAGTGCTTCGAGGATATGATGCTTTTCCACGTCTTCCAGTTTGCGGAGGGAGCTGGTGTTCGACGCCTTCTTTTCTACGGGCAGCCAGTCTCCGTAGGTCAGGGTTCCGTTACGGCTAAGGATCAGCGCTCTTTCGATGATATTTTCCAGCTCACGGATATTGCCCGGCCAGTCATAGGCTACGAGGGCGCTCATCACTTTGGCGGGGATCGTCGTGACCTTCTTGCCGATCTTGCTTTCGTGCTTCTGGCAGAAATGTTTTACCAGCAGGGGGATATCTTCTTTCCGGTCGCGGAGAGGAGGGCAGAGGACAGGAAAGACATTCAGGCGGTAATAGAGATCTTCCCGGAATTCCTTTTTGGCGATAGCCTGTTCCAGGTTGCGGTTAGTAGCCGCGATCACGCGGGTGTTCACTTTAATGGTACGGGGATTGCCCAGCCGCTCGAATTCCCCTTCCTGCAGGACCCGCAGCAGCTTGGCCTGCAATTCCACCGGCAACTCGCCGATCTCGTCCAGGAAGATCGAGCCACCGTCCGCCAGCTCGAAGCGGCCCATTTTCCTTTCCAGCGCGCCCGTGAACGCGCCTTTTTCATGCCCGAACAATTCGCTTTCTATGAGGTTGGCCGGCAGGGCGGCGCAATTCACTTTTACGAGGGGCTTGCCGCTGCGCTGGCTGATATTGTGAATGGCGCGGGCGATCAGTTCCTTACCGGTGCCGGATTCGCCCATAATGAGCACGGTAGCGCCCGTGGACGCCACCTGCTCTATCTGGTGTAAGATCTTATGAAAGTTCTTGCTCTTGCTGACGATCTCGTCGAAATTATGGTTCAGCCGGATCTCTTCCTGCAGGTATTTATTTTCTGCCTGCAGTTGGTTTTTTAGGGATTCGATCTCTTTCAGGCGCAGTTTCAGCTCCTTGTTGGCGATCTCCAGTTTTTTCCAGGCATGCAGGCGGTCGATCTCGGCCCCGGCCCTGGATGCAAAGATCTTCAGGATGGCCGTCTGGTTCTGTTCCTGGCTCATGGGGGCGGGATCGAAGGCGGCGATATGCCCGATGATCCCGCCTGAAGAAGGGCTGAGGATGGGAACGCCGATATAGGATTCGAGTCCTCCCTGGTCATGTTCGGGGAAATGCTCCTGCAAGGAGGAGGGGCAGAAATAATCTTTTCCCAGCATGACGACCTCGCAGGGCGTGCCGGCGAGATCGTATTCTAAAGATTCCTGCAATTCCTGCCGGTCCACATAGGATAAGGTCCTGATCCGGGTCTTTTCTTCGTTGGTGCATTCCGTAACGATGGCATAGCGCACGCGCAGCGTGGCCGTGATATATTTCGCCAGCTCGCGGAAATAATCCACTCCCGTGAACCCGGCCGTTCTTTCCGCCAGGGTCAGCAGGATATTTTCCTGTAGTTGTTGCTTCGTTGGTTCTTGGATGCGGGCTTTAGGCATAATGAAAGGCTTCCCTTTTCCGGGGGGTAAAGATAAGGATTGCTCCAGTCCGCTCCTTTCACTATTTACCGGGGGAATGAACAAATTCCTGCCGCATCTGCTCCCGTTTTACTACTTAGCGGAAACGGCATCACCTTTTTCCAGGAATTTCGCCAGCACTTCATCCACCTTTCCCGGTAGCTCCTGTGCGGCGACCGACCGGCTGCTCCATTGCTTCAGCAAAGCGTCGAAATACTCATACATGGGCTTGCCATCGGCTTTCGTCTTCAGGGTTAACTGGGGATTCTTCGCGAGGGTCTGCTGCCATTGCGCACGCACGGTTTCCCAGAACGCCTTGTTCTTTTCCCAATAGGCTTTGGCGGCGGCGCACTCACTGTCCTTGGTGCGGGTATAGATATTATAGCCCTTTTCCTGTGCGATCAGCTTGTCTTTACCACCGGCGCGCAACAGTTTTTCATTATCCTGCTCATGCACCCAGCCTGCATCCGTCAACGCGATGCGATTGCCTCTTTTCAGGATATTATAATCACTCCGGACCGTATACTCGCGTCGCGGCAAAGGTGCGTTGGTCGTATTCTCCCAATAGGTCTTGTCGCCGGAGCTGACCCATGTTCCCATACCCTGGTAGCGGGGAGCGTCATCCACTTCCCATACGGTCTGGGCCCATTTGCCCTTCGATTCCTGCGGCTTCAGCTCGTCTTTCACCCAATGCTTGTCCCCTTCATAATGGAGGAGGGTAGTGGGCTCATAGACCCAATCTTCGCGCCAATGCTTGATGATCATATCGTCGCTGATCAGCAGCAGGTGCTGAATGGAGATCTTCGTATCCGTGACCTCGATGGGCAGGGCCAGCTCCGTCGCATAGGAATAATCCCGGGGATGGAACTTATAAGCCGTGTCCGGCGAAAAGGTCTCCGCGTATTTGAATTCTATATTATAGCAGCCGCAGAGCTTTTCAATGCTTTGTTTGCCGGCGGGCGCTTGGGAGAAGGCGGCAGCTCCAGTGAGGAGGAGGGCCAGGAAAAGAGTTGATCTGTACATGGGAAAAAGAGTTTTGAAGTAGTTAGGAATAGTAATGTAATACAATTGTCGTGAACGGGCCTATTTTACGAGGGCATATTGGAATTGAGGCTTACCCCGGGTTCCTCCGTCGCCGGCGCCCATCGCCAGGAATTTGATCTTGTAGTAATTGCCATTGGCGTCTTTCACTACATAGAACCGGTCTGTCTTTACGCCTGTCGCCGGCTGGGTGCTCCTCCATTTGCCGCCGATGGCGTCTGTGGTGCTCAGCCAGGTGCTGGTCGGGACATTCGCCATGCCGTAATTATCATAGCTCACGGTGCTCGTCAGTACTTCCGCGGCCTGTACGCCCGCCAGGGAATTAATAGTGACTAGGTCTGAGAAAGCATAGGGGATCATGTCCGGGCCATTGGCGGTCTGGTAAAGGCTATAGGACCATTTAAAATCCCAGAGGTTCTTGGCAGGCTCCACGGGCACGGCGCCATTCTCAAGGGAGACATAGCTGAAATTGTAATTGGCGTCTTTGGCGATGGTGAACGTGGAGAAGGTTGTAGCCGCCAGCTTCGCATATTGCAGCTTATAACCGGCGCCCGAACGAAGGACCCGCAACTTATACCAGTCCCTTGCGGGCGTGCCGCCGCCCGTGCCCCGGTTGAGGACGATCACCTTATTGTCCGCATCCGTGACGGATACGGCAGGGATCACCGTTTTGCTGAGATCTCCCAGCACGTTATCGATCAGGTCGAAGGCGGCAGCGTCAAATCCCAGCGCCAGTTTATCCAGGCCCACGGTATCGGCATCGCCGACCAGCGTAAGATCATTTTTTGCTAATACCTTGGCCGTGGCCGACGTGCTGTTGTTGATGATCGCCCGGAAATCGGACCCGTCATAAAAACCCAGGTCCCAGCCCGAACGGGCCACCGGTGTTTGCTTATCCGTGCTGAGATCGACGAACACCGTATTGCCGGCGCTGCTGCCGGCCTCTGAGGCCACCAGTCCGTTCAATTGCAACTGCGAGCCGGCGGAAGGAGGGATCACGATAATAGGGTCTGCATCTTTCTTGCAGGCCAGGGAGAAAGTCGCCAGGGTCAGGGCCAGGACTATTTTTTGCATCTGCATCATACTGCTTGTTTTATTTTTGGTTGGTTAGGAATGCGCTTATTTTTTATTCCACTCGAAAGATAAGGACAGGAAATAGCTGCGGCCATAGCTCATGGGCAACGTATTCCCGCTGCTGTGCGCACCGCCGGTATTGCCCGAAGTATTGTTCAGATCGGTGACATCGAAAATATTCTTCACGCCGCCCGCGACTGTCACGCCGGAGAACAGAGGCTTCGTAAGGGAGATATCCGCCCAGTGAAAAGCGCTGATCTTATACAGTTGTACTTCTTCCAGACCGGTACTGCTGTTCTGTACCAGCTCATAACCCGGCCTCTGGCCCGTGAACTTGTAAAAGACGCCGACGCGGGTATCCAGTTTACGGATCAGCCAGTTCAGGTTGGCATTGACCTCCGGCGTCCAGACGAAGGCGGGCAGCTGATAGGCCTTATTATCCGATAGCCGGTTGTACGATCCGATATAGGAAAAGCCCAGGGCGGCGCTGAGGGCTCCCCGGCTGATCTTATTTTCCAGCGTGGCGCCCGTGGTCTTGAAGCGGTCGATGTTCACGGCCTTGTATTGAGAAGGGTTGGCCGCATCGATGGCATAGCTGATGAGGTTGTGAAAGTCATTATAGAATCCGTTGAGGGAAGAGACCCAATGAAAACCCGAACCATTTTCCGGGGTCCAGCTGAGACCTCCCGTAAAACTGTTGGAATGTTCCGCTTTCAGGTCCGGGTTGCCGACGATATCGTGATTGGCGTCGTGGAAATCGAAATACAGCTCCCGCAGGGCAGGAGCCCGGAAGCCATAGCCATAGGCCAGGCGCAGGTCCAGGGTAGGGGTGAGGATGAAATGGGTGTTCAGTGAGGGGATCAACGGCGGCGCATCGTAGACGGAATTCTTATCCACGCGCAGCCCGGGCCGGATATTGATGGACTTGGTAGGCTTTATTTCGGAAGAAATGAAAAAGGCATAATCCGTGATCACAGGCTTGCCCGCGATCCTTGCGCCACTGGCGGCATCCCGGTTGATCTCTACGCCCGGCTGCAGGGATACCTGCTCCGACCAGCGGTATTGCAGGGTCGTCCGGAAGGAAAGGCTGTTAAATTGAGCAGTATCCTGCTCACCTGCCCCGGTGGTAAGGGCATCTTTGGCGGTCATGAAATCATGCTCCGTCGTGCGGGTCTTCCTGGTGTAGTCGGTATAGGCGATCAACCCGTTCCATTGCAGGTCCCTGCTGATCTTCCATTCCCCCTGGACCTGGTGAAGGGTTCGGTCGGTAATATAACGTTGATCCATAGCCTTATAGGTCAGGCCCATTTTACTCTTGCTGAGGATCGTCTCGTGCAGGCCGTCCAGCCGGTAATAAAAGGAGAATCCCGTACCCTGGTAGCCCACCCGCAGGTTCCCCGACCATTGCTCTTTCGGTTTCCAGCTTTTGCCGCGTCCCCAGGCGTCTCCGCCATAGCCGTCGGATTCATTATGCGTGCCGCCGGCGGCCAGTCCCCAGCCGCGTTCCTGCCAGTTGACGCCGATATTTTGAAGATGCACGCCATGATAACTGAAGGGGTAATATTCCTTACCCGCTGTTTCTTCCTGGGTGCGGGCTGTAATGCGCAATGCGCTGCCCTTGCTGGCGGGCGCTTGCAGGGCCCCTTTTTTGGTGATGATATTGATGACCCCGGCCAGCGCATCCGAGCCGTAGGATACGGACATAGGGCCCTCCACGATCTCGACGCGATCGATGCTGTTGATATCGATCTGGCCGATGCTTTCCCGGGTATCGCCCCTGTCCAGTACGGGCACCCCGTCCAGCAGGATCTTTACGCTGCGCCCGCTCATGCCCATCAGCTGAATATCAGTGACCCCCAGGGTATTGTCGTTGGAGAGACGCAAGCCTAATTGAGTGTTCAGCACCTGCGACAGGCCGGTTGCTCCGCTGAGCCGGATCATCTCGTTATTGATGACCCGGACCCGGTAAACGGAGTTTTTCAGGGATTGAGGTTGGTATTGACCCGTTACGATGACCTCGCCGAGGGTCTTCAGCCGGCTGGTATCTGCGGATCGGGAAGGGACCTGCGCCTGCGCCCGGACAGAGCCGCCCGCGCAGATCAGCGCTGCGGCCAGGGCGGGACGCCAGGAGCCACGTACAAGTTTAAGGCAGGGGTAGAGCTTTTTCATGGTAGTTAAGATTGCCGTGATTTGCGAAATACTGTACCGGATGTTACCGGGACAGTTCATAAATAGTCGCCCGCTTTTCCCGGAGCGCTTTCGGCATGGTTTTCTGCTCCCACCGTCGGCAACCCCGGGATACACGGGCATATCTTTCCTCAGGGCCAGATGGGCAGTCACGATGAACTGCACGGACAGGCCCGGACAATAAGTTCCTTTGTTAAAAAATGTTGAACGAATGAGTGTGGGAGCAGAAATGATCCATCGCAAAAGTATTCGTAAAAAGCAGAGAAGAGAGCCGCGATCGGGAAAAAGGGTTACGGAAAACGGAAAACTACCCTGGCATGCTTTTTTAGTAAATAGTCCCGAAAGCAACCATTTTTAATCCAAAAGCTATTTTATGAGCGAGATAAATGTTCTGTACAGCAAAGAAGCCGTTAATAAATTGAAGGAGCTCGCGGAAGACATCGATATCTGCCTTTTCTGCACGGACCTGGAAACAAGGGATGTTTCCTTCTATCGTCCCATGTCTACCAAGGAAGTAGATGAAAATGGGAATATCTGGTTCCTCAGCAACCGCGACAGCGAAAAGAATAAGGAGATCACAGAAGGGGACAAAACGGTGCAGCTCGTCTATTCACATCCCGGCAAATCCAGCTTCCTGGTCGTCAACGGCAAGGCTACCATCTTATATGACAGGCAAAAGATAGAGGCATTATGGAATTCCCTGGACAAGGCCTGGTTCAAGGAAGGAAAAGATGACCCCGATATCTCGATCATTAAGGTGACGCCGGAATCCGCCCACTACTGGGATACGAAGGGTAACAGGATGGTCAATTTCCTGAAGATGGCCGCCTCTGTGCTTACCGGCACGACCCTCGTGCAGGGAGAGGAGGGGAGATTACAGCCGCATTGATGCACTTAACGACGCACATAACAACATATACCATACTCACCCCTACAAATTACCGGTGATAGTAGGTTGACCATTCAGGGGGCTGCCGCAGTAATATGCCTCCTAAACTGCATTTTCTACGAGCTCTTACTAATGCCGATGAAAGAATAGCAGAAAGAAATTCAAATGTCAGGCTTTCGAATGGCTCATGAGTAGAAACCGCAGTTTAGGAGGCATATTACTGCGTAGCCATCGAGTACCCTCAAGGAACCCCTCAGTCTAAAAAAAGATGAAAACTATCCCCGCGTAATCCCAGCCGCATGGCTTCCAGGGCAATGACCTCGGGCGGAGCGATATTACCGAGGTTGGCATTGGCGCCCAGCAGGGTGAGGAAATATAATTGCTGGTCTTTCTGAGGCGCTTCCCAGATGATCTTCTCTGCCGGCACTTTGGTGAGGATCTCCTGGACGAGGCCTTCCCTGACTTCGCCGGAATCCCGGTAAAGCCCTACGGTGCCCGTTTCACGGGCTTCCGCGATGATATACGAAGCGCCGGCGGACATCTCGGCCTTCATGAGTTCTATCCACTGGTAGGGTGGGGTGATATGCTTCCTGTCCTTGTCCTTGGAGCCCACTTCGCTCAATACCATACCGAATTTGGAGAGCTTCTCGATATAACCGCATTTCTCGCCATGGGGAATATCGATGGAGCCGTCCGATACCTCCATGCAGGAGATCTCATAATCTTTGATGAGAGCGATATAATCGGGGAACTGGTTGCGGATCACAAAGGCTTCGAAGAGCAGGCCCCCGAAGTATACGGGCAATCCGGCCGATTGGTAGAGCTTTATTTTCTCGCGCAGATCGGCCGTTACGAAGGCGGTCCCGAAAGCCAGCTTGATGATATCTATATAAGGCGCGGCGGCGGATAAAAGGTTACGCGCCTCGTCCACGCTGAGGCCCTTGTCCGTGATCATGGTGAGGCCGGACGAGCGGGGTCTTTCAGTTCTGGACGGAAGGTGTTTCAGATAGAAGTTCATGAGCATGCGATGTCTCCTAAAGGTAATTCCTTCCCCG
>Ga0307517_10010838_pt1 | contig 12707 bp, 14 predicted proteins | sample 23_EM_MG_FD_194515 | JGI IMG/M metagenome (GOLD analysis project Ga0307517, IMG submission 194515) | Populus trichocarpa ectomycorrhiza microbial communities from riparian zone in the Pacific Northwest, United States - 23_EM | ecosystem: Host-associated > Plants > Roots > Unclassified | place...
TGTCGCGGTCGTTGGTGCCGTGCACGATCAGAGCCTGGCGCCCGATCAGCTGCCGCACCGGATCGGGCTCGGTGCCGGCCGGCAGCCAGGGGGCGATCGCCACCACGGAGCTGACGGCGGCGTGCCCCGCCGCGCGCAGCGCCGCCCGGCCGCCCATGTCCATGCCCACCAGGCAGACGGGTATGTCGCCGTAGCGGCGCACCACCTCGTCGACCGCCCATGACGCGTCCTGCGCGGGATGCGCGTGCCCGCCGTTCCAGCCCCGGAACCGGTAGTGCACGACATGCGCGGCGATCCCCTCGCCGCGGCCCGCCCGCACCAGCCTGCGGCCCAGCGGCAGCATCGCCGCCACGGCGAGCGGTGAGCGCCTGCGCGTGCTCAGCGCGTCGCCCCCGGGCAGCAGAAGGACGGCGGCCCGTACGGTGTCGTACGACTCCCGCCGTGCCGCCGGTACGAATCCCGCCGGGACCGGTCCCGATGTCAACTGTCTGCCCAACCGCGCACCACGCACAGGCAAAGCTTGCGAAGCCATGGGAGAACCATTGCAGAAGTTCAGATGTGCGGGAGCTGTCGCCCTGGTCAATATTCGGCATCGGCGCAATGCTCTACGCGCGTAGGCCGATCAGACGCTATCGTGCGGTAATGACGAGCTCAAGCCTCAGCCTCCCGGACGCGGACCAGATCCGCCGCGCCCCCAAGGTGCTGCTGCACGACCATCTCGACGGTGGCGTCCGCCCGGGGACCGTCGTCGACCTCGCCCGCGAGACGGGCTACCGCTCCCTGCCCGAGACCGACCCGGACCGGCTCGGCGCCTGGTTCCGCGAAGCCGCCGACTCCGGCTCGCTCGAACGCTACCTGGAGACGTTCTCGCACACCGTCGGCGTGATGCAGACCCGCGAGGCCCTCGTACGGGTCGCCGCCGAGTGCGCCGAGGACCTGGCCGCCGACGGCGTCGTCTACGCCGAGATCCGCTACGCGCCCGAACAGCACCTCGAAGCCGGGCTGACCCTGGAACAGGTCATCGAGGCCGTCAACGAGGGCTTCCGCGAAGGCGAGCGCCTGGCCCGCGAGAACGGCGACCGCATCCGCGTCGGCGCCCTGCTCACCGCGATGCGGCACGCCGCCCGCTCCCAGGAGATCGCCGAGCTCGCCAACCGCTACCGCGACCTCGGCGTGGTCGGCTTCGACATCGCCGGTGCGGAGGCGGGCTTCCCGCCCACCCGGCACCTCGACGCCTTCGAGTACCTCAAGCGCGAGAACAACCACTTCACCATCCACGCCGGCGAGGCCTTCGGCCTGCCCTCCATCTGGCAGGCGCTCCAGTGGTGCGGCGCCGACCGGCTCGGACACGGCGTGCGCATCATCGACGACATCCATGTCGCCGACGACGGCTCGGTCAAGCTCGGCCGCCTCGCGTCGTACGTACGCGACAAGCGCGTCCCATTGGAGATGTGCCCGACCTCCAATCTGCAGACCGGAGCCGCTTCCTCGTACGCCGAGCACCCCATCGGGCTGCTGCGCAAGCTGCACTTCCGGGTCACGGTCAACACCGACAACCGGCTGATGAGCGGCACGAGCATGAGCCATGAGTTCGGGGAGCTGGTGGCGGCCTTCGGCTACACCCTCGACGACATGCAGTGGTTCACGGTCAATGCGATGAAATCGGCGTTCATTCCTTTTGATGAACGCCTCGCGATGATCAATGACGTCATCAAGCCCGGGTATTCGGAGCTGAAGGCCGAATGGCTGTTCCGGCAGACGGCCGTGACACCGGCCGCGACCAGCGGCTCGGTGGCCGAAGAGGACTGACGGGGAGAAATCCGGCCTGCGCATGCGGCTTGTGGCGGGCGGGGTGGTGGGGCGGCGCGAAGCCGCGAGCCTGCTTGCGCGGGGTGGGGCCCCTGGCTAGCGTCGGCGCTCGGCTGTCGCCCACCTCCCCCCACCACGACGAGGATCGCCATCATGAAGACCGGAACCGTCAAGACCCTCGGTGCCGCCGCCCTCGGTGTCGCCTTCGCGGGCGCCGCGGCCGGCACCGCCACCGCCGCCCCCGCCGAGGTCGGCCTCCCGACCCTGCCCGCGTCGGTGCCGGTCGCCGACGTCGCCCGCTCCCTGCCCCTGGACCAGGTCGCCCAGGGCCTGCCCACCAAGACCACCCACGTGGTCCCCGGCGCCATGAGCGCCCCCACCGGCGTCTCCACCCTCCTCGGCGGCCTCCCCCTGGGCCAGCTCCCGCTCGCCGGGCTCCCCATCGGCGGCTGAGCGTCGCCGCCGCGCGCGCATGCGCAAAAAGGGCCGCACCCCTGTCGTTCAGGGGTCGGCCCTCTTTTGCTACTTGCGCAAGCGGGATCAGACGGCGTAGCCCGCGCCCGAGGTCTTCTCGGACGGCATGACGATCCACATCGCCAGGTACAGCAGGAACTGCGGCCCGGGCAGCAGACAGGACAGCAGGAAGATCACTCGCATCGTCGTCGCCGAGGTGCCGAACCGGTCGGCGAATCCGGCGCATACTCCGGCAATCATCCGGCCGTGACGGGGACGGACCAGTGCGGACGCGGACATGGCGTGCTCCTTCGTGGACTTCGTGCATTCGCGGATCCGCGAGGCGCAGATCCTGCTGATGACTCCACGCTACGAGCACATACGGGCCCGAATCATCGCTCTACGGGGCGATCCCGACCCTGGGAATCGTCGGGGTGGACCCCTGAGGGTGCAGCTGGGCGACCCGGGCGCGGCGGCGGAGGCGGTGGCGTACGGCGGGGACGACGGCGAGGTAGGCGAGGGCGACGCCGGCGGTGTTGAGCAGGAGCGCGTCGACGTCGAAGATCTGGCCGGGGACGACGGTCTGGAGGAATTCCAGGGAGAGGGAGACCATGAGGCCCGCGAAGACCGTACGGGCGAAGGAGCCGAGCCCGGAGACGAGGACCCGGCCGCCGGCCATCGGGAGGATGACCCCGAGCGGTGCGAGGAGGGCCAGGCCGGCGCCGAGGCGGCGACAGGTCAGCCAGAGGTCGTCCAGGGCGAGGTCCGCGCGGATGGAGGCCAGGGGCTGGAGGTTGGGCGCGTCGACCCAGGGGACGTAATGGGGGCGCAGCATCAGCCATCCGATGAAGACCAGATAGGCCGCGGCGAGAACCAGGCCCACCGCGCGCACTTTGGGGAGAGAGCCGTCGCGCCGCACGCCTGCAAGGACGCGGGTTATCCGACGGCGGTTCCCGCGGTCTGCGCGGTATCGGGAAGGGTGCGCAGATCCTCGGTGCAGCTGAATCGCCGGGGCCTGGCCGAGTCGGTGCCGCCGAGCACCACCGTGTTGCCGGTCGAGCCCGCCGCCGTGCCCGCCAGGGTGCACACGATCTGGGCCAGCGCGAAGGGCGGCAGCTCGTCCAGCGGGACGCCGAGCCGCAGGGTGCCGGCGGGGTCGCCGCGGCGCGCCTCGCCGAGGTCCAGGCTGCCGGGCACGCTGCTGCTCAGCCCGGCCGCCGACTCGTCCGCGCCGGGCTTGCCCTGGAGTTCGGCCAGCAGCCGGCGCGCGGTGGCGAGCCGGTCCGAGGAGGCGGTGGCGCCGGGGACGACCGCCACGTTGCGGGACACGGCGGTGACCTGGGCGCCACGGCACACGAGATAGAGCCGTACGGTCTCCCCGGCGGCAGTGGCCGTGGCTGAGGCCGACGCCGATGCCGTGGCCGTCGCGCCGGGCATCGTGCACGACACGCGCGCGGGCGCCGGACCGGCGTCCACCGGCACGGAGGTGGCGCGGATGCCGCACGCGGTGGCCGTGGCGGCGAGAGCCAGGGCCGCCCCCAGGACGGCGGCGGCCCGCCGAGGGGCGGTTCTCACGTGGTCTCGATTCCTTCCTCGCCGTCGGGCGAGCCGTCCGGCTCGGGCGAGCGCGGCAGACGGAGGGTGAAGACGGCCCCGCTGCCGGAGATGTTGGCGGCGGTGATCTCGCCGCCGTGGATGTGCGCGTTCTCCAGCGCGATGGACAGCCCGAGGCCGCTGCCCTCGGAGCGGGCGCGGGAGGCGTCGGCCTTGTAGAAGCGGTCGAAGACATGCGGCAGCACGTCCTCGGGGATGCCCGGCCCGTTGTCGGCGATCTCGATCACCAGCTCCTCGCCGATCTGCCGGACCTTGACCCGGACCGGGGAGCCGCCGTGCTTGAGGGCGTTGCCGATCAGGTTGGCCAGGATGACATCGAGCCGGCGCGGATCCAGGAGTACGAAGATGCCGCGCGGCGCGTCGAGTTCGACGGCGTCCAGCCAGGCGCGGGTGTCGATGCAGGCGGTGACCATGTCCGCGACGTCGACCTCGTCCAGGACCAGCTTGGCCGTGCCCGCGTCGAAGCGGGTGACCTCCATCAGGTTCTCGACCAGCTCGTTGAGCCGCTTGGTCTCGCTCACCACCAGGCGTACGGCCGGGGCGATCATCGGGTCGAAGGAGTCCGCCTCGTCCTCCAGCACCTCGGCGACGGCGGTGATCGCGGTGAGCGGCGTGCGCAGCTCGTGCGACATGTCGGCGACGAAGCGGCGGCTGGCCGCCTCGCGCGCGCTCAGCTCGTCGACCCGCTGCTCAAGGCGCTCGGCGGTGCGGTTGAACGTACGCGACAGCTCCGCCAGCTCGTCCGTGCCGGAAACCCGCAGGCGCGTGTCGAGTCTGCCCTCGCCGAGCCGCCGGGCCGCCTCGCCGAGCCGCTGCACGGGACGCAGCACCGTGGAAGCGGCGGCCTGCGCGAGCAGCGCGGCGCCGATCAGGGCGAGGGCGGTGGCGATGGCCAGCGACCAGGCGAGCGAGTTGAGGTCCTTGCGCTCGGCGTCCAGCGACTTGAACATGTAGCCGGTCGGGCCGCCGCCGATCATCCTGGCCCCGCCGATGAGATACGGCTGCCCGTGGAGGTTCACCCGCTGCCAGTACAGGTGGTACTCGGTCGAGTCGGTCGGCTTGGGGTACCGCTTGTCGACCGCCATGCGCAGGCTGGCCGGCACATCGCGGATCCCGAAGCCGCCGCTGCGCGAGGAGGCCGTGCAGCGCCCGGCCGTGGTGTCCTGGATGAGCAGCACCTGGTAGTTCTGGGTGCTGGTCCCTATCGAGTCCGCCGCGTCCTCGATCTTCGCGCAGGACGGGTTCTGCGCCAGCGCGCCCGCGTCCCGCGACATCGCGTCCCGGAAGTCGTTGAGCGCGGCGTTCTGCGCGCGGGTCAGCACGGCGTCCCGGTTCAGCCAGTACGCGATCCCGGACGCGGACACCGCCGCGGTCAGCGCCACGGCGGCGAACACCGCCACCAGGCGCAGCCGCAGGCTGGTGAGCCGCAGCAGCCGGGACTTCCAGCCGTTGAGCCGGGCGGGATCCGACTTCCCGGCACCGGCGCGTTCTTCTTCCTGCGGCGGTTGCCGCTGAGGTTGGTGCTCTTTGATCACTGCGGCGTGTCCAGGCGGTACCCGACGCCACGCACCGTACGGATCAGGGTCGGCGCCGACGGCACGTCCTCGATCTTCGCGCGTAGCCGCTGCACGCAGGCGTCCACCAGCCGGGAGTCGCCCAGGTAGTCGTGTTCCCAGACCAGCCGCAGCAGTTGCTGCCGGGACAGCGCCTGCCCGGGCCGGCGGCTCAGCTCCAGCAGCAGCCGCAGCTCGGTCGGGGTGAGCTGCAGATCCTCGCCGTTCTTCGACACCGTCATCGCGGAACGGTCGATCACGATGCTGCCGAAGGCCGCCGAGTCCGAGCTGTCCCGCTCCCCGCGCCGCAGCACCGCCCGGATCCGGGCGTCCAGCACCCGCGGCTGCACCGGCTTCAGGACATAGTCGTCCGCCCCGGACTCCAGGCCGACCACCACGTCGATGTCATCGCTGCGCGCGGTCAGCAGGATGATCGGCAGCTGGTCCGTCCGCCGGATGCGGCGGCACACCTCGAAACCGTCGATGCCCGGCAGCATCACGTCCAGCACGATCAGGTCCGGCCGCTGCTCACGCAGCAGTTTCAGCCCGTCCTCGCCCGTCGCCGCGGCCACCACACGGTGGCCCTGGCGGGACAGGGCGAGTTCGAGGCTGGCTCGGATCGCGTCGTCGTCCTCGATCAGCAACAGGAAAGGCACGGTCGCATTCTCTCCTACGTACTCACGGGTGCGGTACCGCGGGCGTACAGCGGTCGCACAGCCGTCGTCTGTGACGGGCCTGTGACACTCGGCGGACAGGGCGATGAAACTGGCCCGGCAGTCTATTGGGCACAGCAAGTCGCATCACCACACCGCACGACGCAATAACCGAAGCAGGCTCCACCGACGGGGGCGCGAAATGAACGCACTGCACAGCACGACGACCACCGCAGTACTTCAGCCGCGCCACAACACCGCGGTCCGGAGCGTGGAGAAGTCCGGTGCCACCGGCGGACGGGGGTGCGCTCGTGGCACCGGACGTCAGGTGATCCGTACCCGGCCGCCGTACATGACGGCGATCGAGGGCGGTCACGGGGGAAACACCGGGGGTACCAACGGGGGAACCCACGGGGGATCCGCGTACGGGGAGACGGGGGAGCGGCACTCCTCCACGGCGGAGGCGGACTTCACCGCCTACGTCCAGGAGCGCCGCGCCTCCCTGTACGCGACCGCGTACCACCTGACCGGCGACCGCTACGAGGCGGAGGACCTGCTGCAGAGCGCGCTGTTCTCCACCTACCGGGCGTGGGACCGGATCAGCGACAAGGCCGCGGTCGGCGGCTACCTGCGCCGCACCATGACCAACCTGCACATCAGCGCCTGGCGCCGGCGCAAGCTCAACGAATACCCGACCGAGGAGCTGCCCGAGACGGTCGTCGAGTCCGACGCCATGCGCGGCACCGAGCTGCGCACCGTCCTGTGGCAGGCGCTCGCGAAGCTTCCCGAGACCCAGCGCACCATGCTGGTGCTCCGCTACTACGAGGGCCGCACCGACCCGGAGATCGCCGACATCCTCGGCATCAGCGTCGGCACGGTCAAGAGCAGCATCTGGCGCTCACTGCGCCGGCTGCGCGAGGACGACTCGCTGAGTTTCGGCGAAGGCACCGAGGAAGAGGCCTTCGGCGAGCTGGTCGCCTGATTCGGGGGAGTCAGGCCGGGGGGAACGGGGACACGGGGGAAACGGGGAGCGGGGACGGGGGGAACGGGGGACGAGGCGGGACCGTATGGCCGGGGGGTCTTTGCGGTCCCGCTTCGCTGTTCTCCGCGTCTGCCTGTGTGCCTACGCCTCCACGGGCACCGGCCGCCGGTGCGCCGCGCGGATCCGCTCCAGCGCCGCGTCCCGCCCGCACACCCGCGCTCCCAGCGCCGCGTGCCGGGCCACGATGCCCCGCTCGGCGCGCATCAGCATCCAGCCCCTGCGCAGCAGGAACGACACCGATTTGCGGCCCTCACGCAGATCCCGTACGAACCGCCGCCGAGCCGTCGTCACCGCGCCCCGGCTCAGGCAGATCGCCTCGGCCAGCAGCCCCAGTTCCGCGCACCGGGCGACGATCTCCGCCGCGAAGATGCCCTCCGCGATGAACAGCGGGGCTCCGTCCAGGTCCACCGCCGCCCGGCCGGTGATCGAGCTCGACGAGATCTCGTACACCGGCACCGATGTCCGTCCCGTGGCGCACAGCTCGGCCACCGACGCGACGGCGGCGTCGGCGTTCCACGACAGAGGCGAATCCCAGTCCGTCCCGATGCCGCTCGGCAGCTCGGGGAGGGTCGGGTCGTCGCCCTCCTTGTAGAAGTCGTCCAGGCGCAGGACCGGCAGCCCGGTACGGGCGGCGAGGGAGGACTTGCCGGAACCGGAAGGTCCGGTCAGCAGAATGACGCGGGCGATTTGGCTGGGGCTCACGGAAGACCAGTGTGCGGCATTAAGCCATCCGAGTGACCCATCAGGTCATGCTTTGGACGCGTGACGTTCAACCAAATACCGTACGTAGCCTTACTGTCGCGCTACGGAACCATACAGGTGGACGTCTTGCCGAACCCCTCCCGCGCCCTCCGTCGTATCGCGGTCGTGGTGTCCTCCGCCGCCGCCCTCGCCTCCGCGGGCACCGGCGCCGCCCACGCCGCGGGCTCCGTCGACGGCCCCAAGGCCGCCTCCGACGGCGGCCGCGCCGCCGGAAAGGCCATCGTCGGCACGGTGAAGTACCTTCCGGTCAATCCCTTCGCCCACACCAACGTCAACCCGCTGGACAACTCCCTCGGCTCCCAGGTCGCCGACTTCAAGCCGGTCTCCACGGCCATGGTCACCGCGCCGCTCGCCGACAGCCGTTCGGTCGAGGAACTGCCGGTCGTCGGCGGCGCGGTGAAGAAGCTCCAGGGATCCTGACGGGCCTGGGCCCCAGGGCCTGTCCGGTTCAGTACGCGTTCAGTACGCGGAGCCCGCCGAGCCGCCCGCGCCCGCCGGGTGCCAGACCGTCTTGGTCTCCAGGAAGGCGGTGAGCCGCTCCGTGCCCGGCTCCGCCGCCCAGTCCACAGCCTGTGGACGACGGACGCGCTTCAGGTTGTCCGCCGCGGCGATCTCCAGCTCCTTGGCCAGCACCCCGTCCGCGCCGGCCAGATCGATCGCGTTGACGTCCTGGTGGGCGGCGAGCGGCGCCGCGATCTCCGCCGTACGCCCGGACAGCAGGTTGACGACACCGCCGGGCACGTCGGACGTGGCCAGCACCTCGCCCAGGGACAGCGCCGGGAGCGGGGCGGACTCGCTCGTCACGACGACCGCCGTGTTGCCGGTGGCGATGACGGGGGCGAGGACGGAGACCAGCCCCAGGAACGAGGAGTCCTGGGGTGCGAGGACCGCCACGACACCGGTCGGCTCCGGCGAGGAGAGGTTGAAGTACGGCCCGGCGACGGGGTTCGCGCCGCCGACGATCTGGGCGATCTTGTCGGTCCAGCCCGCGTACCAGACCCAGCGGTCGATGGCGGCGTCGACGATGACGGCGGCCTTGGACTTGGACAGTCCCTCGGCCTCGCCGACCTCCCGTACGAACTGCTCGCGGCGCCCCTGAAGCATCTCGGCGACGCGGTACAGCACCTGGCCCCGGTTGTACGCCGTGGCGCCCGACCACCCTCCGAAGGCCTTGCGCGCGGCGACGACGGCGTCACGCGCGTCCTTGCGGGAGGACTGCGGCGCGTTGGCCAGCCAGCGGCCCTTGGAGTCGGTCACCTCGTACACCCGTCCGCTCTCGCTGCGGGGGAACTTGCCCCCGACGAACAGCTTGTAGGTCTTGAAGACACTCAGTCGCGTGTCAGACATCGAGGTAGGCCTCCAGACCGTGGCGGCCGCCCTCGCGGCCGAAACCCGACTCCTTGTAGCCGCCGAAGGGCGAGGTCGGGTCGAACTTGTTGAAGGTGTTGGCCCACACCACACCGGCCCGCAGCTGGTTCGCGACCGACAGGATGCGCGAGCCCTTCTCCGTCCAGATGCCGGCGGACAGGCCGTACTGGCTGTTGTTGGCCTTCTCGACGGCCTCGGCCGGGGTGCGGAAGGTCAGTACGGACAGCACCGGGCCGAAGATCTCCTCGCGGGCGATCCGGTGGGCCTGGGTGACGCCGGTGAAGAGCGTCGGGGCGAACCAGTAGCCCGACGAGGGCAGCTCGCAGGCGGGGGACCAGCGCTCGGCGCCCTCGGCCTCGCCGCTGTCGGCCAGCGCGGTGATACGGGCGAGCTGCTCGGCGGAGTTGATGGCGCCGACGTCGGTGTTCTTGTCCATGGGGTCGCCCACGCGCAGCGTGGACAGGCGGCGCTTGAGCGCGTCCAGCACCTCGTCGGCCACGGACTCCTGGAGGAGGAGGCGGGAGCCGGCGCAGCAGACCTGGCCCTGGTTGAAGAAGATGCCGTTGACGATGCCCTCGACGGCCTGGTCGACGGGCGCGTCGTCGAAGACGATGTTGGCGCCCTTGCCGCCCAGCTCCAGGGTGACCTTCTTGTCCGTACCGGCGATGGAGCGGGCGATGGCCTTGCCGACGGCGGTGGAGCCGGTGAAGGCGACCTTGTTGACGTCCGGGTGCGCGACGAGCGCTGCGCCGGCGTCCCCGTAGCCGGTCAGGATGTTGACGACGCCCTTCGGCAGCCCGGCCTGGCGGCAGACGTCCGCGAAGAAGAGGGCGGACAGCGGGGTGGTCTCGGCGGGCTTCAGGACGACCGTGTTGCCGGTGGCGAGCGCCGGGGCGATCTTCCAGGCCAGCATGAGGAGGGGGAAGTTCCAGGGGATGACCTGGCCGGCCACGCCCAGGGGCCGGGGGTCCGGGCCGTAGCCCGCGTGGCCGAGCTTGTCGGCCCAGCCGGCGTAGTAGAAGAAGTGCGCGGCGACCAGCGGGAGGTCGGCGTCGCGGGTCTCGCGGATCGGCTTTCCGTTGTCCAGGGTCTCCAGGACGGCCAGCTCGCGGGAGCGCTCCTGGATGATCCGGGCGATCCGGAAGAGGTACTTGGCTCGTTCGGCGCCGGGCAGCGCGGACCAGGAGGCGAAGGCCTTGCGGGCGGCCCGCACCGCGCGGTCCACGTCGGCCTCGCCGGCCTGGGCGATCTCGGACAGGACCTCTTCGGAGGACGGGGAGACGGTCTTGAAGACCCTGCCGTCGGCGGCCTCTGTGAACTCGCCGTCGATGAAGAGCCCGTAGGACGGGGCGATGTCGACGACGGCGCGGGACTCGGGCGCGGGGGCGTACTCGAACTTCGTGGGCATCGTTGTCATCGTGATCAGTCCACCGTCACGTAGTCGGGACCGGAGTAACGGCCGGTGCTCAGCTTCTGGCGCTGCATCAGCAGGTCGTTGAGCAGGCTGGACGCGCCGAAGCGGAACCACTCGTTGCTCAGCCAGTCCTCGCCGACGGTCTCGTTGACCAGGACGAGGAACTTGATGGCGTCCTTGGTTGTACGGATGCCGCCGGCCGGCTTCACACCGACCTGGACGCCGACCGTCGCGCGGAAGTCGCGTACGGCTTCGAGGAGGATCAGCGTGTTGGGGGGTGTGGCGTTGACCGCGACCTTGCCGGTGGAGGTCTTGATGAAGTCGGCGCCGGCCAGCATGCCGAGCCAGGAGGCGCGGCGGATGTTGTCGTAGGTCGACAGCTCACCGGTCTCGAAGATCACCTTGAGGTGCGCGGAGGTGCCGTCGGGGCGGGCGCATGCCGCCCTGACGGCCCTGATCTCGTCGTAGACCTTCAGGTAGTGCCCGGCCAGGAAGGCGCCACGGTCGATGACCATGTCGACCTCGTCCGCCCCTGCCGCGACCGCGTCGGCCACATCGGCCAGCTTCACCGGCAGCGCGGCCCGGCCGGCCGGGAAGGCGGTGGCGACGGACGCGACACGGACGCCCGATGTGCCGAGGGCCTCCTTGGCCACCTTCACCATGTCGGGGTAGACGCAGATCGCGGCGACCCGGGGGGTCGTACGGTCCAGGGGGTCTGGATGGACGCCCTTGGCGCACAGCGCCCGGACCTTGCCCGGGGTGTCCGCGCCTTCGAGCGTGGTCAGGTCGATCATCGAGATGGCCAGGTCGATGGCGTACGCCTTCGCCGTGGTCTTGATCGAGCGGGTGCCGAGGGAGGCGGCGCGGCCTTCGAGGCCGACCGCGTCGACACCGGGAAGGCCGTGCAGGAAGCGGCGCAGGGCGCTGTCGGACGCGGTCGCGTCCGACAGGGACGCCAGCCGGGCCGCCGCCTCGGGGCTGTGAGCGGGGACAGTGATGGGCATGGTCACCAGATGAGCATATCTACGCGCGTAGCGACTGTCACTAGGGCGGTGGACGGCCGGGGCAGCCGATACGGGACCGCAACCTTTCGCGCTGGTTTTCCAGGGTAGCCGGGCGTGCCGGGCAATCGGATCCGGAGAACGGCGGACAACCGGATCGGGAGACCGGGCAACCGGATCCGGAGAAGTGGTGGTCTGGAGGGTTGAGGGGGTGTGCGGATGAAAATGCACGCAGAGGACGAAGCGCAGTTCCAGGCTTTTGTGCAGGCCAGATGGGCCCACCTGGTGCGGACGGCCTACCTGCTCTCCGGGGACCGGCACTTTGCCGAGGACCTGGCGCAGGCGGCGCTGGCCAAGGCCTACCGGTCCTGGCGGAAGGTGAACCGCAGTGACAATCCGGAGGCGTACGTCCGCCGGATCCTCGTGAGCTGCAACAGCGACCGCTTCCGAAAACGCCGGGTCGCCGAACGGCTCACGGACGCCCCGCCCGAAGGGCCCGGCGCCGATCCCACGGCCCGGGTCGCCCAGCGCGAGGTCCTACTGAAGGCGCTCGCCGGGCTGCCGGCCCGCCAGCGGGCGGTGGTCGTCCTGCGGTACTGGGACGACCTCTCGGAGGCGGAGGTCGCCCAGACCCTCGGCTGCTCGGCCGGGACGGTCAAGAGCCAGGCGGCCAAGGGGCTGGCCAAACTGCGCGCGTACCCGGGGCTCGGCGCCTCGGACGAGCCCGGTGTTCCGGGCGCTCGCGGACGGCGCGAACGCATGACCACAGACCACGGAGGTGTGAAATGACGGAGTCCGGCTTCAACGACGGCAACGGTCCCTTTGACGACGAGCTCGACCGGGTTCTTCGCGACGAGCTCGGTAGCGGTTTCGGCGGTGGGCTCGACGGCGGATTCGACGACGAGCCGTTCGACTTCGAGGCGAAGCTGCGCGAGATGCTCACCGACGACGCCGCAAGCCTGGCCCCCGGCCAGGCGCCCTACTCGGCCATCGTCCGCCGGGGCCAGGCCGCCCAGCGCCGCCGGGTGGCCGCCATGG
>Ga0307517_10010839_pt1 | contig 12707 bp, 9 predicted proteins | sample 23_EM_MG_FD_194515 | JGI IMG/M metagenome (GOLD analysis project Ga0307517, IMG submission 194515) | Populus trichocarpa ectomycorrhiza microbial communities from riparian zone in the Pacific Northwest, United States - 23_EM | ecosystem: Host-associated > Plants > Roots > Unclassified | place...
GAAGTAAATATTGAATTATCATGATTTCCACCTGGGAAATTTCACCTAAATTTACTTGCCTCCCTCAAGTCTAATTTTTGAAAAAACTTTCAAATCTGAGCCTGTTCCAGACATGACACCAGAGCCTCCATGAATGCACATCGTGATTGCCGAACCTCCGGGCCGAACCTGGATCGAGCAGCACCGTGACTGTCCCGCTGTCCCGTGTCAATCTTGCTTCCTGCGCTCATGTACTGCTTTCCAGAGTCAGTTGGAAAATAGGAGTGTATTATAGCCTTCTTCTGTACCCGTCAGAATGCCAAATACAACACTTCCTCTTCCTTTGCGCCCTAAATCCTCGAATCCTTCCAGCCTATCGCCTCCCTTGATCACTCATGCAAATCCGAACCCTCTCCGTATACAACCAATAACTCCCCTAAGGTCTAGTCGATATGACTTGGTAGAAAAGTATGTCCTACAGTTGACCGTAGTATGGAAGATTTCTGAGGACGTACTAGAGATATACCCCCCAAACGAAGCACATTTCCAAGTGGCAGACATAACAAAGGCCCAGGAAAATTAAACGCGTACGCTGATCCAAGATCGTACCAGATCTTCTGACTTAGGAAAATTTCGCAGCATTATTCTCGGAGCATCAGAACTACCCAGCGGTTGGGTAGAATACATCCATCCTGATGGCAGGCCCTACTTCCGAAATGGAGAATGGAAAGTAGTGACTGAGGTCAATGTGAGAGATGCAGGCTCTTTCGAGGCGCTTGCTCACATCTACTCCGTGATTGATGAGCGATGGCGCAAGCACCCAGTATCCAACGATCCAGGGAGGCAAGAACTTTATTTGGCTATAGATTTTAAATCCAAGCCGCAACAAAATTACTATTACTTTGCCGAACACGATGCCCAAGATATTTTTTGGCTGGAAGAGTTGCGCTTGGATAGCATCATTGGTAACAATTGGCAGACACTAGGGAATTACGGTTTGTCTGCAGCGTTTAAGCTTATGTGTAATTTTTTAACAGTCGGGGGTTCAGAGTTATTTGTCCTGCGGAACTACTACGGCCATCTCGAAAATTTTCCGTGCCATAATAACTTGCCAGAGGACGCAATTGAGTTCCTCCGGAGCTCGTTGACCTATATATGCGCAGGTATGTCATCAATTGCCGAAGGGTTTTCATATCGTTTTATCGAAACTCTGAATCCAGATCATATGACATCGGGGAAAGCCGCCGTGAGTCCGTGGTCCCCACGGGATGCCACAGACTTTCTTGATCTGCTAAATGGGCTTGACTGTGAGGTTGGAAATTTTGTCCTTCGATGTCATTGTTACTGACTTTTAGACAGCGGAATATAAAGAGAAAGTCGAACAAGCGAAACTGGACTCTAAAATAACCTTCAATCATATCCAAAGTCATCGGACCTGGTTTGTGGCCCGACTCTTGAGCGTCATCTGTATGTCAAGACCGTCCCAAAAACAGTGTTAACTGACCGTTGTAATCCAGTGCATAGTCAACTCGTTCATAAACATGGAACGACGAGTGCTCGAACAGATCGTTTACAATTAGCTAAACCCTCAATTCCTGGAGCATTTGACTATCTTGCCGGCAGTCTAACATTTTTTGCCCATTTTACATACGTACAGCGTTTCGAACGCGTATGGATAGACGGTATTGCGTCCACGAGTGAATGGGAGACTCTATTAAACTCTCTTTTAACGGAATGGCCTGACTCTAATTTGCTGGTAAGTTTACTCATGGTAATCTATCTAGAGGATTGCTAATATTCATTCGAAAGGCTACTGTTATGCTTTCGTGAGTCTTTACTGGTTAGTTGAACGCTGAAAGGACTCAACTCTGGATTGTGTTTAGCGCTAACATGGCCTTCTTGGCCCTTCAAAACCTTACCCAACCTGCCACAACCATGAGCATTGTCTCCACCTTCTTTTCGATTGGAAGCATCGTCATAGGCCTACACCATATATGGAGGTTCAGAGATACTCAAGGGGCTAATGCTCGAGAGGCGGTATATTCTTTAAACCTTTAATTCAGCGTACTTTCCTAACAATCTTTCAGGGAGCTTATTTCAGAAACGCGGCACGTCTGACAGGAAACCTTCGACTCCTCGCATTCTTGCTCAGTCTTCCAATAACTCTCCTCTCGTGGTCGATAGTCTCTTTTGCCTGTTCAGTTTCCATTTATGCATTCCACTCACAAAAAGCTTATTTCTCGAGTATTATACTTGCCATCGTGTTCGGAGCTGTGTCTTCGGCCGTTGCCTTCTTTTGGGGAGTATTTTCAGTCAATCGAGTGAGGAAGTAAGATATTTGAGTTTCCCAATACCCTCGCTATATTTCCTGTAGATCGCATTCATTTTATTGGTTATATGTGGTGTATTCAAAGTGCTTATTATCTGTTGACTGATGAATATTGTCAAGTTTCGTGGTGCCAGTACGCCAGGTGACATTAATCACATACACCTACATACATACCAGCACTACTACATTTTCTTCCGGAGTCGGAAGATCCATGGGTGGAGCATCGCTACTATGGACCGAGCTGCGCCGTCTTTGCCTCTTCTTTAACGCTACTTACTCGGCTGTCAAACTATAGGTGTAGCTCTCATGAATATTAATTAGAATTAAATTGGAGGAAGAAAAGAAGAGACAATTCAAGCTGCCACTGCTGCAAAAAAAGTGTCTCGGGGTGTCTCGGGGGTCCAAGGGATGTGTTTCTACATATATCATATTTTTTCTGGCGCTGCGCGCTTCAATAAATCAGGCACGTTATAACTCGATCATACCTCAAAGATAATTGTTGTATTGCAAATTTTCGTGTTGTGCTTCATGCAACTTCATAAATTATTAATTGTGGGGTTTATCTTCTTTTTTTATAGGCGCTTCGCACCCCCCTTTTTATTGACAGCGATCTAGTATGTTTTTTGTTTTTTTTTTGGTTTTCATGATGATGAGGATCCTAGACAGTTTCACGGGTATTTCAGCACCTACCCCTACCTATGCTCCTTAAAAACGCATACATATGATCCGCATGGGTTTATTCACAAAAACGCGCCCAAAATAATAATAAACTGTTGAGAAATGGCTGGGATATCCAATATCGATGACTTTCACGAAATCAGCCATATCTCATTCATTTCTCCGTCAAAAAATATATTCTTGGACTCGTTTAAAGGTATCTGGTAGGAGAATCTCCACCTACATAAATATCCCCTTTCGTGAGCCGTACTGATATGCCCAGCTTGTGCATTTCTACTTTTGCCCGCCCCAAGTTGCCTGATGAGTGTCCATGTATTTTATAGCTGTTATGTGGATCCTGCATTGTTTGACGTCAGGATTTATTTTCCGGACTCGTAACTTGTAATATGTCCCATTGTTCCTCAGATGGCTATTCAAAAATTCAAATGAGGATTCTGCTCCCAATTTGAGACGAATTTATAATTAATTTCATTTAATTCTGAGGGTTTAAATCCAATAAATTTACATTAAACCCATGAAATTTCCTACAGTAACCATGCAGGCATTTTTAGGAACTCGGAAAATGTAATTATCATGATTGCGAGCACTTGAACCAAGACTTGAAGTTATGTCTTGCCTCCCTGCGTACCTTGCAGATCCCCCACACCATGGGTGTCGCTTCATGTTTCCTACGTGTTCCGGCTCATACACCTTCCTTCCTCCTGAAGTCCAGCCATCGACATCCCAGAGGAGGCCTACATCCCTCATTGGAGGGGAGAGCTAGGTGACAGGCGAATTTGGGGGTGGAGAGACATAAAAAAAATGAAAGGATTTACCACACATATAATAAGAGGGTTTTAAATGGATTACTTACCTTGTAACACGTCCTGCCGCGTTCGTTGACTCCAGAGGGATGTTGGGACTGGTGGACAGTAGTCTCCCGTAGTCAGACTAACAAAATTCGTAGTCTTTTTTTATTTGTAGTTAACGACGACTTACTCATCTGTAGGTGGACAGCGAGATCAACAGATTACTTAATTACATAATATTTGCTATCCGGTATTTGCCACACACCTTAAGAGGCCCAATTTCCATTCTGGGATAGACGATCACGTTTTGCAAAATTTACAGGGTGTTTATTTTCTAAGATAGCAAGTTACCCGACAACAACATGCGACACGACATGGAAAACTGCAAGTGCTGCGGTGCGCGTAGCACTGCGACCGCTGCGACAACTTTGACCGTCCCTGATTAATTGTATTACCCTAACTCGACCCCTCGTTGTTGCCGAGTCGTTGGCTGACCCCGATCTTATGCTTGTCGAGGGCCTGCTTGTACTCATGAGGAAGAACATGGTACCCCTTCGAAGGGTCTCCCTTTTTCGTGTAGATGGTGCGTTGGGTCCATCACCGCCGGGTTGCCGCATCGAGGAGCAGGAATGACGTTACCGTGCCAATACCGTGCTTATCCTTAATTTCAGTGCTGATGTGGATGGTGTGCGAGGTTCCTTCAAACACGAGTGATCGTGATCACCAAGAATGGGAAAGACGGAAGGGAGGGAGAGGGGACTCACTTGATGACAGCCGTGTGCACTCCAGGGATAGTCTTCATGTGCTCTTCGACGAGGTTGCGATGGTAATCCTTGACCTGCTTGCGACTGTTCCCGTGGAGGTCGAGTCGGTTCATATGGTTGTGGGCGGAGTGGGCCAAAGCGCCCTTCTCGAATGTGACTTTGGGAGGTGGCGGCGGGACATGCTTTTGGCCGTCCTTGTGTTGGCTGCCTTTCCCTCGTGTTTCGAGAACTTCGATTTCACCAGAGGAGACGGGGTATATGTCGTCGCGAGAGCGACAATGCCACTGGTGGAAAGAGCTCTGTTAGCGGTGGATTGAAAGAGCAAGCGAAGTGTTACGCACTTGGATCTCGACACTGGGAGTGCGGAAACAGCGTAGAACGCAAGGGTAGCAGCGAGAAGAAACGCATGCTGGTTTATTTGAAGGATTTGGTTTGGTTGGGTGTTACTGACAGCGACCAGCACTGAAGATGAGATTGGCGAGACTCGGCTGGGGATTCGTCGTTGGAATGGTCCCTTTTTACAGAACAACAAGTCCGCCCATAGTTTATGTACACTCCGTGTGTGTAACAGGGAAGCTTGAGAAGGCTTACAAAACTGTGGGCAGACTTGGTGTCCACAATCACCTCATACATCATTAATCACTGGTCTTTTGTAGGTCTTTGGTGAAACGTTGGCATCTAACAGATCCTATGCTGTGGATTTGGAGCGACCTACCAACGGAAAGAAAAACCAATCGCCAAATGTACAATGGAATCTGAATCGATAAAGCAACATTGGGGTACAGCACCCGACCTCAATATCGAGAGGCAGCCGTCGTGCCGAAAGGTCTCGGGAGATTCCGAATGACAGAGAAGGCTTACATGAACTGTGGGCGCTATTCCATTCCGTTTCAACAAACCAGTGATTGACTGATCGTTAACGCTCGCACCGCCGCAGTTGTTTGCTGATTCGAGCGTCTGCACATCCCACACCTTTATCGCGCATAGGTAACCGGCTGAAGTACCACTCTCCACTCCACCTATCGTTCAACCTACACTCCACTCTTCACAATCATCGCAATGTCTCTCTTCCCCGAAGAACAACTCGACTCTCCCCTGGGCTACTTCCCCGCTCAACCAGGCCACACGCTCAAAGACGACACATGGACAATAACCCGCAAGCTCGGGTGGGGTCCGCGATCATCTACCTGGCTCGTCATCGACAAGAACGATCAGCACCGCGCCCTCAAGATCTTGACCGCCGCCGCAACCGCCGACCCCAACGCCAAAATCGAGCGTTATTTTGTCCTCGAGGCTGTGAAAGCCGTTCCAAGTGGTGTACCCGAGCTTCTTGAGACGTTCGAGGAGAAGGATGAGCGGGGGAGAAAGCACCTCTGTTTGTTGTTCAGGCTTCTTGGACCGTCTGCTGAGGATCTGAGGCAAGGGAACGCGTATGATGGGCAGAATCTGCCCGTTCATATCGTCCAGAAGGTCATTGGTGATATTTCGGATCATCTGGCCAAGCTTGCTACTCAGAACATCATTCATGGTGGTAAGTCCAATTATCTATTTCATGAAAATTCGAGTTGAATACATATCCCCATTTCAGCTGTAACACCCGACAACTTCCTCTTCTTCTCCGTCCAACGGGGTGAAGACGTCCGAAAAGCCCTCGCAAAAGTACCAGCTGACAAGCCTATCAAGATACAAGGAAGCGATGGGGTTTCGTATCCTACTGTCAAGTCACAGCCGATTCCGAACCACTATACATGGGAATCCAAAGCGGACGATATTGCGTATACGATATTCAGTCTTGCCAATTTCGCGCATGGTAATGCCTGTTTTTCCCACTGGTTTCTCGATCTTATAGCTAATAGCTCGTTGTTAGCTCGCCAGACAACCGCCACAACCCTTGATACATCTAAAAACATTCAACCACCGGAAGCCCTTACAGGGGGTAAAATCGATCTTAATTCTGACGTCTGGACGCTCGGATGTACGGTGAGTTTACTTGATCCTCATCCCCACTCCTCTCTTTTTCGGAACCCACGCTCATCGGTGATCTTTGATCAACCAGACATACCTCCTCCTCACCGGAAAGCCCCTCTTTGACGAATCATATGTCGCATCTCCCGTCAAAGTTGCAAAAGAAACGCTTGGCAAGCTTGAGAGTCTCCTCACTGAAAGTGGGAACGTCGCAAAGAAGGATCTTGCCCCGACTACAAAGTTCCTCAGGACGTGTCTTGCTGTCAAGGTTGCGAATAGGGCGACGGTGCATGAGGTGCTAGAAGGTGGTTGGATTAGTAAACTTGGGTGTGCTTGTGGGTGGTGCGGTTGACCTGCTCGTACGTACCGCCGTGCGTGCTTCACTGCGAAAAAAAAAAGGGATTCGTTTGTAGGATATTTGTTGTATTTAGACCTGAAAAAGCACAACTTCCGAGTCGTTCTCTGAGCTCAACTTATATTACAGTTGAGGACAGTCAAACACATCAAATTGCCTAACGGCCGAATCAGATTTTCCGCGGAAAACTACCTGTCAATGTAATTTGAGAGACATAATTTGTGCCCAACCTTGGCGCGCCAGGAAAGCATGATGAATACTGGTATCACGGCATGAAAATATTGCCGTAATCTTCCTCTTGCTGGAGGAATTTAAGAACTTTGAACCCGTCCGAGACTGAAAGTAACATATTGGCAATATCTCGCGATTCGGACTTTTGCGCCAGACTAGTAAGTGGTGGGTTAAATCAATGAGCATATAACCCAACGAAAATATAGATGTAAGGATTGCCAGGGAATATGGAAGTAGCCTGAAACCCTGAGCGTTGAGCGTTGAACGTTGAGCAATGTCATCATCGTGGTCATGACAAATGATGTCAAACATCCGGGTCTGAGTCATCATGACCACTTTGCCTTCATATCCACTGTGGCCCGTAGCCTCTGGGACGAACCTACTGTTCCACAACCTCACGTCAGAATTATAGCAACATTCAATCTTGCTTCAATGAGCCTGACGAGAGCCAATATTAAGAGCGGCTACAAAGCTACGATGTTGATATTAGATTTCCCAAAGGAAATCCAAAGCGAAATTTTCACCTTTGCTCATCGTGATAATTCCAATGATGAGACATTGCTTCTGCCAGTGGAAGTTATTTTGTCGCATGTCTGCTCTGAATGGCGCAATATTGCCATTAATTTGCCATTCCTCTGGACAGCTTTCAAATTCGAAACTCGTCGTCGCGCATCCCCCTGGGCCGTCGCAAAACTACAGGAATATCTCGTACGATCCAAGAAACAGTTGCTCGAGCTGTACTTCGATATGTGGGCCAGGGACCTGCAGGGGACAAACCAATGTTTTAAATTGGTCGAGATTGCTATTGCTCACGCTTGTCGTTGGCGTAGATTCACGCTTTTCAACGACCTAAAGGGTTCGCCTACCGGAGTCACGGGTAGTTTGCGGCGGCTGAGTGGTTTGCGGCAGCTGAATGCCCCCAATCTTGAATACTTCGCCATGTGCTTAGCCTCCGAGATTGCGCTAGGTGATGACGAAGATGTCAGCCCATCAGTCCTTATCGAAGGTGCACCCAAGCTATCTGTTATTAGGATCGACACGACAAGTCATTTCCATTCAATGCCGCCGCTCTCCAACATAACTACTCTGACAATTCAAGAATCGCCGTGGGTACCAGAATACCTTTATTCGTTCCATACCTTTCGTTCTATCTTGATGATTCCCACCTTGACAAACCTTTCTATCGAGTCCTCCTTGATTCCCCACACGAGAGTGTGGGGTAATCCCGCAACACTCCCTCGTATTGTCATGCCCAGCCTCAAGACTCTCCGGATTACACAAGAAGACAACACTCTTGTCATTCTGCAGCTTCTAGATGCTACCCTTCTCGAAACACTTGTGCTCCATGATTTAGACCTGACATCGTTATACATCGGCCAAGATATGAACAAGATTACACCCTTCAAGAAACTCGATACTCTTGCCATTCTTGACTGCCGCTATGACCCCAGAGGCGAAGAAGTCGAGAGTGTTAACTTCAATCCCTTGGATTCTGTTGGAAATATTCTCTGCGAACTTGCTTGTTGCGCCAAACACGTCATCCTATCGAGCCCCAACGCCCCATCGTTAATCGAAAGAGGTTTAAATCTATTCAATCTTGAGAAGCACAAATGGCCTCGACTGCAGTGCATCACGCTTGATCTATCAACATTCTCTGGCCTAATGTTTTGTTTAAAGAATTTTGAACATTCACCACACTCACTCACCGTCCGAGTTGTCGAGCCCGTGCTGGAGCACTGGAGAGAAGTACAACTGGATTCCTTGATGAGACTTGAAAAAGTCTGCAAGCTGGAAGCTATGAAGGCAGGAGACCTAATGATGGACGAATATTGGCCGGCCCCTGGAGGAATCTTTCATGAAGATGGGAATCTTGACATACGTTGGGGAGAAAGCATTCGTGCGAGAGGACCGGTCGAAGAGTAAAGTGGGTCAATTCTTTCGGTTGTTAGTTGCTTGTTGGGAAAGCTCAATATCTTTGCTAGTAGATATAGCCCACGGTGGCGTCAAAGGAGTTATGGATTACCGAATTTGTGATAGTGATCATAGGGTATACGTTTCACATTTCTTGTCGTCTTAGTTATCGAGGAGAGCAGCGCTCGGCAGACGTTGCACGAGCGGCTGGCGTTTCCTACTAAGTACCAACAGTAGTGCACGAATTGTCATTTAAGTTCATCCGATTCCCGAACTGAGTTCCTAAATAAAAAAGTGTTGCACACACTTCAATAACATTTTATTGGACCCAACCTTGCTGATTTAGAAACGGTCATATCGGTGCGCCCGGCACGGCTATCGCCGTCTCGTTCCTTCAACGTCCAGCGCTCAGCGATCATTCCTACTTTCCAAACCATGGTGCATATCCTCCAGGACGAACCTACCATTCCACAATCTCAGGTCAGAGTTATCCAAACACTCAACTCTTGCTTTGAGCCTGACGAGCCAATTTTCAACGTTAAGAGTGGCTACAAAACTACAATATCGATACTAAATCTCCCACTAGAAACCCAAGGCGAAATTTTCATCCATGCCCATGGCGACAATTCCAATGATGAGGCACTGCTCCTGCCAGTGGAAGTCATTCTTTCGCATGTCTGCTCTGAATGGCGCAACATCGCCATTCATATACCAATCCTCTGGACGGCGTTCAAATTCGATAGTCGTCGCCGCGCATCCGCCCCCATCGACAAACTAGAGGAATATCTCCTCAGGTCCAAGACACAGCTGCTCGAGCTGTACTTCAACTATGAAGAGGAAGAGTTTGACGAAGATTACGTCAAACTCTTCGTCCAATTGGTCGAGATTGGTGTTGTCCATGCCGAGCGTTGGCGTAGGTTCACCCTTTTCACTGATGTGATTTTGGCGACTTTCGAATGCATCCGCTGTTTGGAGCAAATTAATGCCCCCAATCTTGAATATTTCGCCATGTGCTTAGCCTCAATTGGCCAGGATCAAGATATCGAGGATCAAGGAGATATCAGCCCGTCAGTCCTTACCGAAGGTGCCCCCAAGCTATCTATTGTTAGGATCGATGCGTCAAATCACTTTAATTCATTGCCGCCACTTTCCAACCTCACCATCCTAACAATTCAAGACTCGCCGGAGGTACTAGAATACCTTTATTCGTTCCATACCTTTCGCTCCATCTTGATGATTCCCACCTTGACGAATCTCTCCATCGAATCCTCTATGGGTCTCGAGAGGTTACTGAACAATCCCGACACACACTCTCGCATTTTCATGCCCAGCCTCAAAACTTTCCGGATTACACGAGACAACCAAGTCCTCGGCATTCTCTCGCTTCTAGATGCTCCCCTTCTCGAAACACTTGTGCTCCACGATTTAGACCTGATATCGTTATACATCGGCCAAGACATGCGAGAACTTACGCCTTTCAAAAAGCTCGATACTATTGCCCTTCTTGACTGCCGCTTTGACTTCAGAGGGAATACTTATGTCGGTCCCTTGGGTGTAGTTATCATCTACGAACTTGCCCATTGCGCCACACGCGTCATCATATCGAGCCCTAACCCCCCACCTTCAACCAAAAACAGTTCAAATCTACTCAACTTTGAGAGATGCAAATGGCCTCGATTGCAGTGCATCACGCTTGATCTATCAACATTCTCTGGCCTAGTGTCTTACGTAATGAGTTTTGAACATTCACCACACTCGCACTCGCTCACTGTCCGAGTTGTCGAGCCTGTTCTCAAGCACTGGAGGGAAGTACAACTGGATTTTTTGACGAGACTTGAAAAGATCTGCAAGCTGGAAAGCATGAAGGCGGGAGACCCGATGATGGATGAATATTGGCCGGCCCCTGGAGGAATCTTTCAGGAGGATGGGAACCTTAAAACACAGTTCAATTGGGGAGAGACCATTCGTGCGCGAGGACTGCTCGGAGAGTAGAAGTGAGTCAATTCTTCTCGGTTATTGGTTTGCCTGTTGGGAAGCTCACAAGGTTTTGCTGGTAGTGCGCAGCGTGGCAGGGGTTATGAATTACGGTTTACCGAATTCGGTCGATAGTTATCATCGAGGTATATTTTTTTACTCCCTTTGCTGTTGTCGTAGATCTACTCTCCAATGAGGCTGCCATTAGCGCCACGGCGTAATTTGGCTGGTAAATCTTGGGTAAATCATTTTTACACTCGCTGTCGTTTGAACTTTAAAGAGAGGCCTTTCAAGCTCTCCAAAGAGTGATTTATCTGAATTTCATCACTGATTGTCCTCCGTGTTTTTCTGCGTATCATCGTTATGCAATCAACCATCATGACCATGATCTTGCCATGATCATAACAAATGTCAAACACATCCGAGTCATCGCTTGCCTTCGATCGCATAATTTCAGGTCAGAGCATTAACTCTTGTTTCAGTGGGCCTGACGGGAGCCAATTTTCACTATTAACTTGAACGGCTACAAAGCTACGATGTTGATATTGGATTTCCCAAAGGAAATCCAAAGCGAAATTTTCACCTTTGCCCATCGCGATATATCCAATGATGAGGCATTGCTTCTGCCAGTGGAAGTTATTTTGTCGCATGTCTGCTCTCAATGGCGCAATATTGCCATTAATTTACCCATCCTCTGGACGGCTTTCAAATTCGACAGTCTTCGCCGCGCATCCAGCCCCGTCGACAAACTAGAGGAATATCTCGTTAGATCCAAGACACAGTTACTCGAGTTGTACTTCAATATTTTTGCTTCTGACATTCAGGCCGCTCTCCAACGGTTTAAATTGGTCGAGATTGCTATTGCTCAAGCTTGGGGTCGTTGTCGTAGATTCGCGCTTTTCGTCGATTCAATTTACGCGCCGGTCGGAGTCGTCGATAGTTTGAAACAGCTGAATGCTCCTCATCTTGAATACTTCGCCATGTGCCTAGCCTCGATTGGCGATATGGAGGACCAAGATATCGAGAATCATGGAGATGTCAGCCCGTCAATCCTTATCGAAGGTGCACCCAAGCTATCTGTTGTTAGGATCGACACGACAAGTCACTTTTATTCGTTGCCGCCGCTTTCCAACATCACTACTCTAACAATTCAAGACTCAGAAAAACGGTCGTACCTATATTCCTTTCGAGCGTTTCGCTCCGTCTTGATGATTCCCACCTTGACGAACCTTTCCATCGAGTCCGACATGAGTCTTGACACTAACTCCGAGTTGTTTCATGATCCCGATGCACTCCCTCGCATAGTCATGCCGAGCCTCAGAACTCTGCGGATTACGAAAGATAGTGGTATTCTCGGCATTCTCTGGCTTCTAGATGCTCCCCTTCTCGAAACACTTGTGCTCCATGGGTTATATCTTATGTCGTTATACATCGGCCAAGATTTGCACAAGATTACTCCCTTCAAAAAACTCGATACTTTTGCCCTTCTTGACTGCCGCTGTGATTTCATCGGGAGTCCTTCCATCGAGCTCTTGGATACAGTTAATTTTATTCTCCACGAACTCGCCCATTGCGCTACACACGCCATCATCTCGAACCCTAATAATTTTCCATCGTTAATCGAAAGTGGTTCAAATCTACTCAATTTGGAGAAGTGCGAATGGCCTCGATTGCAGCGCATCACGCTTGATCTATCAACATCCTCTGACCTACTGCCCTATGTGAAAAATTTT
>Ga0307517_10010840_pt1 | contig 12705 bp, 17 predicted proteins | sample 23_EM_MG_FD_194515 | JGI IMG/M metagenome (GOLD analysis project Ga0307517, IMG submission 194515) | Populus trichocarpa ectomycorrhiza microbial communities from riparian zone in the Pacific Northwest, United States - 23_EM | ecosystem: Host-associated > Plants > Roots > Unclassified | place...
GCAACCGGCGCAATGCAAGCGGAGGTGGGGGGGGGGGGGTGTTGTTCGTCGCGAATACCACCCGCCGCCACCGTTCATCCTCCCTCGCTTGCACATGCAAGTCGAGGATTTTCACTCAGCAGGAGTTAAACTCCTGCTGGGTGATGTTTTTAGTCGATAAGCGGGCTTATACGTGTCGCATTAGCGACGCGTTAGCCCATCTGCACGTCTGGTTGAACAGACATGCAGATTATTTCGCCTCTTCATCTCCTTCCCTCGCTTGCAAGTGCGAATCGGAGGATTTTCGGCCCATGCGAGGAGTCTGACTCTCGCATGGTGTTTATTTCGAAGGCGAGAGGGATCGAACATACTGCTAATGCGGTACGTTCGGCCCCTGGGATGTCTGTTCAACCAGACATCCCGATTTTCGTTTTGGCGCCGCCTCCCTCGCGGGATGTTGGCTATTTAGCTCAGGCGGAGGTCAAACCTCTGCATGTGGTTTTTTCGTGAGCGGGAAGGGTCGGATGAGTCGCATTAGCGGCTCGTACAGCCTCTGTTCGCCCTCCTTCCAACGACTGTATGGAGTCTAGACTGATTGCCCCATCCTCGTTGCCCGGCGCCAGGGTACAATTTTGCGTAAGTCGTCTCTCGTTCTTGTTACTCTTTCTATTGCTTAACCAAACGTAATATTTTTTCCAGTGCACCTATTGACTGCGCAGCTACTCTTATTAGATATCAAATTCATGGTTGACTTAGGAGTTAATAACAGTAGGCTTCCATTTCGTTGGTTATCAGTGTCGATTCATTTTCATTCAGTTTTTTTTCACAGAACCCACAACGAAAGCGTGTTTCCCTGACCATCACGTTGATCCACATATATTTTGATGGATTCCATACACGAACGGTTAGTATTTACCTGCATGTATCCATACGACCGATCTCATTTAGTATGGAGTTGGCCCCAGGTCACATCACGCCTCTCGCTTTCGCTACTTCTGGATTTCAGATGTAGACACCATATTGCGGAAGCTGGCTGTATACCAACGTAATATCCATCTTCATCGCCCTGGAGTGCAACAGGCTCTGGAGGCGTTCAAGGCTCAGCAGGTTGAGATGGTGACGTCTACTCGCAAACTCAGCTTGATCCCAAACAAGCCCTTAGTAATGGGCAAAGGGAAATTGCCGTGGCAAGCGTGCCACAAGCGTGTCAATGACGACTGGAATGGAATGGTTGTATTAGCTAACTACATTACATAAGTAATTCAGGTAACCGTAGCGACCTCGTTAGCTATTAACTGGGAAGCAGACAGGAATGACTCAGACATGAGAACCGGCGACACCCCTGCTTCTTCCTCTTCTTGCCCACAGAATTCAAAACTATATCAATGCCTACACTCTTATATGCCACGATCCCACAGGTCGTATACCCTTCGACCATTCCAACAATGCCGCCTAACAATATTAATCACCGAGTAAGACCCCTTTATTATGTATATTATTAGTATTAGACATGCACTAGTATGCATAATTTATTATGAGTTTTATTTGGGAGGATGTGCCGGGAAAACGTTCGTTTGATGGAGACCACGGCACGGTATATCTAATCAGGCTCTAGGATAAGATGTAACAATATCCTTATATGGATATTGTTACATCTTATCCTAGAGATTAGATAGGCCACTTCTATCTGGACCTTGGTGAAACTTTGACTGATTCAATACTTTGCCGGTCATCTTCCCGTCTCAGACACTTGAGAGTGCGAACATGAACAGTGGGCTACTAGTGTACTCACTATCTTCGTAGGAGGAGGCGGGAGGTCACTGTAACGACTACGATTAGCATAATAGAAGATGAGAATGCGAACTAGGACGACTTGCCATACGCGTTGTCATAGACGATCACAACCAACCTTGAGGAGGAGGACAGAGGAGCCAGAAAAACCTGCCTCGGACCTCGGTGAGTTACGACGACAGCGGGGAAATTTAACAATTGGTTTACTTACTCCTTGATCACAGAAAACGGCGGCGGGTCGAAGACCGACAATGAGCACTGGAACACGAGTACGAGTACGAGAACCACTTACCATACGCGCCGTCGTCATCGACCAAGCTCGAGGAGGAGGGGGAAAGAGGAGTGTGAATCCCAGTGGGAACTGGGGGTGGACTGCAAATAAGAAGACGGGTCTGTTCTTATTTTGTAGGTTGAAGTACGGTTGAGAAACTTGGAACCAACCCTGCACCACGTGTAAGTAACTTCGTTTGGTTCATGTCCCCCTCTCCCAGTAGCTACATAGATTCATAGATTGAATTATATTCCCTAGATACATTAGTCAGTATATTGAGAGTCAATTTACGGGTTAATAAGTCTAGGGTGGGTAACGAAGGAAAGGCAATATCGGGAGCAGAATACGACCCGAAAGAAATCGGGAAGGAAATGGGACGGACGAAGGGCGGTGGGGGAAATGCATCCCGTAGAAATACATCAGCCGGACATACATAGGCAGTGGCATATGCAAAAGCGAAGGCGCCGTAGACTCTTGCCGTCGAGGAGAAGTTGAGCGACAACATCACAGTGTCGCAGCATCCCAGCGCCATTCGTCCCCTTCCGTCGTCGGCTGCTTGTCCTTCTGCTCGGCTGCGTCGTCGTTCGTTGGGATGCTACCGCCCATGACACCTTGTTTATTCTTATGAACGGGGCGGAAACGAAAGAAAGTGTATATATATTTATGCTTCACCTTTTTGCTCGGGCTTTAACTTCTCAGAAGCGTTTCTCATCCAATGGGAGCTGGCACCGACATTAATCTAGAAAAATCAGATCAGATAAGAAATCAAGGGTCGAATAACAGTGAACGCACCGATGATTTTGGACAGTGAACCATGGTTCGTCTCGATTGAACCTAGGACGTGCTTTCGCCTCACAAAGTCGACGCAGAAGAACATAAAGGCGTTAGGCGAGCGGGGAATGTATCCCTGATTCCTCCGTTTCCCAGACAGGCATCGTTTATGTGTGGGTGCGGGCGCTGGTGTTTCTGCGGGTGAGAAGAGGATGACAGTGCATAATGATAGGGATGTGGGGTTCGATAAATTGGATGTGGGAGGAGACAGTCAGAGGTATCTATGAAAGTGATGGGACTTTGAGCGCGTGAGGGGAGATCAGATGATTGATACCATCACGGGAATTACCGGCTACTTAGGCGTAACATCAGCCAAAATTTTCGCTGGCGTTTGTCCATATAAGGACGATTCCTCGTAAACTCGGACTCGTAATAACGACCACCACTATTTGCTTGACTCCCCCACTAGCGTCTGCTGGTCGTATATGTTCTTATTATGTAATATATATACATATATTTCTGCTTTTCTGCTTTTTCCGCTTTTCGCTTGCCGAATTTGGGCAAAAAGTCAAAAAGCGGGGAAAAGCGAACAAGTAAATTGTAAGATTGCTGATGCTGCTCGCTTTCCGCGTGTCACATCTTCGGATGACTTAGGTGGATCGCCGTAGTCTCCTTCAAACATTGTATCTCAATGGCCCAATTTATTCTCGGTGACTATTATGCGAGACTGCACTCGTCTAGTACTGATGCATACTTTATGGAATGCATGGCCGAAATAAACGCGGAAGTATGTTCTTCATGTCTGGCCAGGATATCTCGAGTTGCATCTCTCATAACATTCTAGGAAACGGTTGCCGAAGGCGCCCTCAACTACCCCCCTTTGAACGCCAAGATTCTCCTGACTAAAACATCCATGTGTGTACCGGGAGTCAGATCGCAGTCCGATTCGCAGACAGTGTAGGTTTCATTCGTGGTTACTATCTTCTGATTAAATGTTGTGGCCTTGCAGGTCCAGCGTTCGATACTCCTTCTTCTGAGCTATAGGTGCGATTCACGTTCAGTAAAGTGGATTCGGATTGATTTATGAACGACTAATAGTCCTTATAAGACATATTTGTTATATCGGGGTTTTCACATTTAAGCGGCTCGAGCTCGAGAAACTATGGATGACACACTAGTGAAAACCAAAGGGACGATTGGATTTTTAGGGCCAGGAGAGATCGGGTGGACAGCGGACACTGGGGGTCTGGGGGCGAAGTCATTTTGAGCTAACTATCGATCGGTGTTGAATATTTGAGGAATTTATTCATGATAATGGCCATTGAGGTCGGAAATTTACGAATCATCAAAATGCTCAATTATTGCACAGATGCATGCCGGCGAAGATTTCTTTCTTTCTTTTCCATGTGCGTCGCAGGCCCGAACATGTGGAAGGAAGCACCTCATGGCCACCCTCACCTACTAAATTTCCCTATCGATCCCGAAACCTGCCTCTACATCGCTCAGGCCTTCAAAAAAGATTCTTCTGCGTTCAGCGCGCCCCTTAAGACACAACTTCGTATGGCGTTCATATTGTACAAATTTTAATCCCACTTCTTGCGTCCGTTACAAACTGTGGGCATTGTTCGTAGATTTCAAGGAACCTCATTTTTATTATAATACACCTACCTGGATTCTCAATTCACCTACTGTCGAAGACTCGGCAAAATCGGGGCGGCGCGTCTTCGCTCACCAACGGGGCGACTTTGGCACCTCATCCAAGACAAGGGGTTAAGGAACTTTAGGGCCATACACATGATGATCGAGGAAGGGCGGTATTAGGCTGCGGATGAACGATGATGGGGCCAACGAAGAGGCTGTCGAGTTGGTTCCAGAGAAAGGGAAAGAAGCGGAAGCAAACATATTTTTCGAAGTCGGGATGGGGCGTCTGGGACACAGAAATAACCAGGGTTGCCAAAGGGAGATTCACATGTTATCTTCTCGCCGCGGGGCGGAGACAAGATCTCAGATGTTGGTTGCCAAGATTCGCAAGAAAGTGAGTCACAATAAGGAATCGGTCCGTTTCGTTGGCCATTCATCAGGATCCGATGGGAGGGGACGGAAGGATGGAGAAAATCCAAGGAGGGGAGGGGGGTACGTGAATCCAGAAGACCTGGAGGGGGCGAGGGACTCAGATGGACAGACGAATAGACGTACGTATAAGGAGAGCCAGCACATTCTGAATCTGTCAACTCCTATGACAGCCCGAGCCCAAAACACTGTGCGCAACTCCACGTCAGCATGATGTCAATACGATAACAATTTAGAGGGTATTTGTCTTACCGTTTATCTCGATGGCGGTAACGATACTCGCCTACGCGTCACACATGGAGAAGGAGACATTCAATCGTAGCTTTTACCTAGAACTTCAATGAAATAGATAGGACGTACCAGCTTTGCGAATGTTGACCTCAGCTTACACGTATCGTGGTTCAACGTTCAACACCGACCTTAGTGCAGACGTGGATGTAAATCTGACGACAACACAGTAGCCCAGGGAAAGTAGCCGGGGAGAACGTGGAGGGGAGCACAAAGAGTCAGTAGGATCTTTGCTAAAGCTCCTCATATTGGGCGTTTACCGCAATACGAACACGGAAAGCCAAAAAAAGGGGGGGAAGAGGGCGGGAAGACCGCGTCGTTGGGCGAAGGATACTAAGCGGATGATGATCCAAATCACAAGTGAGATGGGACGAGAGACAACAGAAAGGATGTAGTGGAGACGAAATGGAAGGACAAGAGATAAAACAAGTCGGATGGTGGCAAACGATGTGGCTGCGATGCGCCAGCTGCGATAAAAATGAGATCAGGGCTCATTAATATTTGTAAGTCGTAAGTGCCAAGCCATGCGAGTTGGGGATTTAGAACTCCGACATCATGTGACCATGTTGATTGTTCCTCTCTGCCATTATCTGACATCCCTGGATTACAATGTCCCAGCAACTTTTCGAAATAATTAAGAAAAACTGTAGAAGAAACTCATCTATATAGATTGTCCAAATTACAAAGAGGGAAGCCCACCACATGTTCTATAGATAAGATAATACAGGCTAGCAAAGTAATTAGAGTCTACCCGGAGGGCGAGTTTACAGAAAGGGTAATGGCATACCTTGCCGACCGCTAGAAGATTGAATCAGTGTTGTGGGGATTGATGTTGGAATTCGAATCACACGGTCAAATTTGAGCCCTGCTAGAGAATGAAGCTTAGGCCGCGAATAAAGCATGAAAATGATACATCAGGTAAGCTACTCGAAACAACAGATCGATAATATTTTGTGAAAAAAACCGTCATATGGGTGCCCTGATCAGGCCGGGATCACGATAGCGGAGGAACCTGCGCAGCCATTATTTGTAATGGGGAAGTTGGAAAGACCATCTCCAATACACTGGCTCAAGGTTTCCCAATCAGGAGCCAACCGCTCGAATCTATACTTATATACCGTCTTGCACCCTTGGATTAGTTCAAATGGGGAAGTTTGAAAGACCATCTCCAATACACTGGCTCAAGCTTTCCCAATCGGGAGCCAACCGCTCGAATCTTTGTCTGATGATACTTATATACTGTCTCGCACCCCTTGGATGCCGGGCAACTATATGAACATGACCCCCTCTCTCTCTCTCTCTCACATAATATTTGCCAACATGCCTGGCGAATACAACAGTGATATGCCAGCCTTCATTATCACCGAAATGGTACCCGTGGACGCCAGTTTTATCCCCCCTTCCGTGGTCCTTTCTTCCCACTTAGATACCCATTTCCAAACCACCATCCAATTACGCGACAACCTGGACCAAAACAAGCCAGCTTTATCCACACATGCATTCTTAAATTGTAATATGACGGGGCATAACCAGAAGGCGAGCAACTTTCACAGCTTCGTCTCTCAGGTACTAACCATCCAACATGGCTCTGGTTTATAGGCGCCACAAACTGTTGTGCAAGATGAAGATACATGTGGGAGAAAGGGTGTGGATATCCGACACGCTGATGATGATAAAATAAGAAATGTAAGCATTTTCGCTCATCCCCAGTAATTCAGCGCACCCATTGACTGTTACGTGAAGGTGCATATGTTCGCCGATGCACAGAACCTATCGATACGGGATACGGCGATTCTTAGCGCTGGGAGGGATATGATAATTAACAACTACATATATCCCAAACCTGAGCAGGTACGTGCTCGATTTCCGTATGTCGCATCTTCGGGTGACTTAGGTGGATTATCATAGTCTCCTTCAAACATTGTATCCCAATGGCCCAATTTATGTTTGGTGACTATTATGCGAGATTGCAATCATTTAAGGTACTAATCTATTTTCATGGAATGCATGTAGCCCGTAATAAACCTGGAAGTACGTTCTTCATGTCTGGCCAAGATATTTCGAGTTACATCTTTCATATCATTCTAGGAAACAGTTGCGGAAGGCGCCCTCAACTACCCACCTTTAAATGCCAAGATTATCCTGACCAAAACATCCATATGTGTACCGGGAGTCAGATCCCAGACAGTGTAGGTTTCGTTCGTGGTTACTATCTTCTGGTTAAACGTTCTGTCCTTGCAGGTCCAGTGTTCGATACTCCTTCTTCTGATCTATAGGTGCGATTCACGTTCGGTAAAGTGGATTCAGATCCATTCCTTTAACGAATGATATTCCTTACAGGACATATTTGTTATGTCGGGTTTTCCACATTTTACACGCTCGAGCTCGAGAAACTATGGACGTGAAAAACAAAGGAACGATCGGATTTTTAGGACCAGGAGAAACAGGATGGACAGCGGACACTGGTGGTCTGAGGGCGAAGTCGTTTAGAGCTGGATTAAATAACTGTCGATGGGTGTTGAATATTTAGGGAATTTATTGATAATAATTGGCATCGAGGTCGGAGGTTTCCGAATCATCCCAACGCCCAACTATTGCAAAGATGTATGTCGACGAGGATTTTTTTTCTTTCTTTTCCGGGTCCGTCGCAGGCCTGAACACGGGCTACCCTCACCCACTACATCTCCCTATCCATCCCCAAACCTGCCGCTACATCGCCTAGGCTTTCAAGAGAGGTTCTTCCGTCTTCAGCGAGCCTCTTGAGCTAACTTCATACGGCCTTCATACTACTTTTTGCGTCCATGAAAAACCCTGCATTTTTCGTAGGTTTTGAAAAACCTAATTTTTAATCAATCTACCTGAATTGGAATTGTCAATTCACCTACTGTCGAACGCTCGGCAATATCGGGTCGGCGCGTGTCTTCGCTCACCAACGGGGCGACTTTGGCACTTGAACCAAGACAAGCGGTCAGGGAAATTTGGGGCCGTACACTTGATGATCAAGGGGATGGGCGGTATTAGGCTGCAGATGAATGATGACGGGGCAAATGAAGAGGATGTTGGGTTGGTTCCAGAGAAAGGGGAAAAGGCGGAAACAAACACAATTTCGAAATCGGGATGTGGCGTTTGGTACACAGCAATAACCAGGGTTGCCAAAGGGAGGTTCGCGTTTATCCGCTCGCCGCGGGGCGGAAACTAAATCTCAGATGTTAGTTGCCAAGATTCGCAAGAAATTGAGTCGAAATAAGGAATCGGTCCACTTCGTTGGCCATTCATCAGGAGGGGTCGGAAGGATGGAGCCAATCCGAGGGGGGGAGTACGCAAATCCAGAAGACTTGGAGGGGGCGAGGGACTCAGATGGACAGACGAACAGGCGTATGTATGAGAGGAAGGAGACCCAGCACATCCTGAATTTGTTAACTCCCACGACAGCCCGAGCTCAAACACTATGCACAACTCAACGTCAGCACAATGTCAATACAATAATATTTGAGAGGGTATTTGTCTTTCCGTTTATCTTGATGGCGAGGTAACGATACTCGCCTACGCGTGGAGAAGGAAACATATTCAATGGTAGCTTTTACCTAGAGCTTCGATGAAATTGGTAAATGCACGTACCCGCTTTGTGAATGTTGACCTCGGCTTACACGTATGGTGATTCAACGTTCAACACCGACCTCAGTGCAGAGGTGGATGTAAATCTGACGACAACAGTAGCCCAGGGAAAGTTGCCGGGGAGAACGTGGAGGGGAGCATAAAGAGTCGATAGGATCTTTACTAAAGCCTCTCATATAGGACGTTTAACACAATACGAACACAAAAATCCAAACAAGGGAGAGAAGAAGGCGGGAAGACTGCGTCATTGAGCGAATGATAAGCGGATGATGATCCAAATCCAAAGTGAGATGAGACGAGAGACAACGGAAAGAATGCATTGGAGAAGAAATGGGAGGACGAGAGACAAAAACAGTCGGATGGAGGCAAAGTATGTGGCCGCGATGCACCAGCTGCGATAAAAATGAGACCAGCGCCCAAGGTCAAGGCTGTAAGTCGTGAGTGCGCAAGCCTCTCGGATGCACGAGTTAGGGATTTAGAGCTCCGACAGCACGTGACCATGTTGAATTCCCGACCTTTGTTGCTTCTGCCAAAGTCCAGTGCAAGGCTGCAAGCACTGCTGGGGTGAACTTAACCCGGCTGAACAAGAGCATCATCTCACCATCATTGAAATCCCTCACTCGCACTATAGCGCCCTACATGAGGGCGTGATATCCCCACTGGTGTCCTCCCAAGCACAATAGAGTTGTTCGCTGGCCATTCCTACCATCGAAACCCCTCCCGCGAGCGAGCTCGTACTATAGCACCATACACGAGGAGGCGAGGTTTCCACCGTCGTTCTCGCAATGCCCAGACCTTCCTGCACGCCCAGTCACACTAGCAGATTTCCAGCATAAGCCAGCGCGGTCCCCACCGCTGTCTTCGTTGCACCAGAACGCTCATAAGGCTTTGTTCATGAGGCGAACCCCTAGCAGGCGTCCTCACTACCGCCCCCTCTCACGCTGACTATGCCCATGCCCTCCCGCAGCTCGGCCGCGCATTTCAACACGGCTTAGATCGTTTTTCTGAAGTTGCAGGTGGACGCGTTAATTGTTCCAACCGTTGTGGTAAGTTATCCCTGTTTCCTTCTGCTTAATCTCAGTTCGCTATAGGTCGATCGAAGAACCCTTTATCTGGTTGACACTACAACCGCCTCAACTGCCTGTATGCGTACTTTTTTTTTTTCGAGGAGGACAGAGCCCGAATCATGACCCACGAGCACGTCCCACGAGCACGTTTACTTGTCAACAGCCTGTCCTTCCTCCCTTGAATTTTTTTTTCCATCGGTGCGGAGCAATGGGAAGATGCGTTTGGCGTCCTAACATCATTAAGTTCGTACACATCTATACGGCGACGAACGATTACCTATGTTGACTCGATATCCACCAGCGTTCGCCGAAAACGTTCATGTATAACGACAAAGGAGGACTGGCTACAGTTTGTCAGCACTAGGGATGGCGGCCAGCCTTTCGTTGATTCCACGGCGGCGCCGACAATGGCTGGTGAACATGGAATGGCTGGTGTTTGATGAATGGGCTTTAGTGAGTTAAAAAGTATCCTTTATCGTTACTCAACCAAGACCTACCACTTGCCCACTCCTCACCCTCGCCCACTTTTGCCGATTGTCATCATCCCCGCAGTCACATCGATGACCCTCACGCATCCGCTCTTTTTACTTGCGCTCCTAACGCCGACGAACATCACGATCAATATTTTTATATCCCTTGGGCAACAGGAGCGGTCACTTAATGCGTAATTGAACGAGCAAGGCGATATCTCTGACGAGAGCCACGATAAACACAGTGAGTCGAGAACCTTTACCGCCAGGAACAGGACCTGAGACACGTGCATTTCCCTCCTACCAGGCCCATTCCCTGCTTCCCAGCATTCTTGCCGCCGTTGAATCGATCATGCTCTACTATAGGTGCGTTAACAGCCCTCACATTGTCAACAAGCACTCACTGACTTGACCTAATCCGGGCAACTGGGCTCAAGTCTGCTCGAGTTTTGCTCAAGTCCGCTCAAGCAAATTAGCCGAGAGCTTGAGTTCGCTTCAACTCGGTTCACAGCAACACTAATGGGGGTTGATGGGCCTCCACAGAGCCGTGATGCCGCCGAAGGTTCCCAATGCATGATGAGACGGAGTGTCCAAGGTCCTGATGACCTAATGATGGCTTCAGTCTATCAACATCATTCAGCAGTAGCAGCCGCACCGTGTTTATCAAAGTTTTTGGAGGCTTGACACTCCAGCTTTCCATAGTTGTGAGACACTGAGCAAAAATGTGTTGAACCATAGCCATGTTAATGGATAGACCTCTCAGCCTTTCCATCGAATTGTCTCTCTCGCCACAAAAAGTCCACATCCATGACTTCCCCGTCGAGATTTTGACTGAAATCTTTCTTTTCTGTGTCCCGAATGATCCTTTAAATCGCCAACAACCCGATACGACAATTCCACTGATGCTCCTCTGCCAGGTATGCTCAATTTGGAGGAGGGTAGCCTTCAGAATCCCGACCATTTGGGTATACCTCTATTACGCTGCCAAAATTCCGCTCCAGGAATCTCGCGCACACGAGCTCAGGAATTGCATCCGACCAGTTGACATCAAATTCCTGAATTGGTGGGTAGGAAATTCACAGGCCACTTCTCTCATATTTCGTTTCGAGTTCAATTTCACTGGAAGAAACGGACAAAACCGACGGTGGGGGAGAATCTGGAAGGGAATGCAAGTCGATCCAGCAGTGCTTTTCTTCCGCGTCCTATCCAACGCGAGCGGTCTCTATCTCAATGACTTTGTTTGCATGTTGCTACGAAAAAGATTAACTCATCATAACTTGGAATTTCCCAACCTTCGATCCTTGGCGAATCTAGCAAATTCTCCATCAGCCACACCCATTGGATCCATCCTTCATTTAGGTACACTCTGACACTTGATCTACCACGAACCTCGAACCATGCTGGACAATGGCATATTCTGGGCATATTTAACTCATATTTCTATCCGGAGTCTTTTCATATCTGGTACAGATTGGTGCATCCTCATACGACAACTTGAGGCCCTCCAAGTCGGGGAATTTATGGCCATCGTAGATACTATGGCAACCGACACAACCACGGAATACACCTCAAAAGAGCTTCCCCACCTCTGCGAGTTGCGACTGGGGCTTTACTTTCAGAATATCAACTTCAACCCACTTCCAAACATCGTGCTCCCCTCATTGACTACGCTGCACTATGATGGAGCCAATATGCAATACATTTTTTTTCGCAAATTGTTTCTAGCCTCCCCTCATCTAACGATTCTCCACTTGGGCTGTGCATCACTTCACAAAAATAGTCTGGAGAATCCTTTCGAGCTTTTAATGTCAGGATGGACTGGATGGGCTGTGTGGAAATATGCACTTCGGTTAGAGGAGGTGATCATTGATTATCTTCCCTCTCCAAATTGCGATCAGTTGCAGCTGCATAATTGGTGGTGTCCTCCGCCAAACCTGCGACGTTTGGTGCTCGTGTATTTCACAGATACCCATTTTTTTGAGCGCTGGCTGTTTAAATTGGAAGAGTACCTCTTCCCCATTTCAGAAAGAAATACCACTGGAATACAGAACATGCTCAGAGAGGAGGCCAATGTGAATTATTGGAGACTATCTCCCAGCGAACTTCGAAAGTGGATGGAGATATGGTATGTGGTGGTGCGAGATGAAGCTATCAACTTCGTAACTAAAACCACCTTTGCAGATTGTCACACAAATCCTATCCACCATTTACCCATTGTAGACAGTGGAGTCGTAATTTTTGTGCCCCTTTTGTCTGATAAAATTTAATTGCCCTTATCCCATTTTGTTTAAGTATCGCCATGGAAGGATGCGCTTTGGCAGTAACCCAACGAAACCCCGAAAAGCTACGTCTATTTTTTCTCTGGTTGTATAGGAGAAGTTCC
>Ga0307517_10010841_pt1 | contig 12704 bp, 14 predicted proteins | sample 23_EM_MG_FD_194515 | JGI IMG/M metagenome (GOLD analysis project Ga0307517, IMG submission 194515) | Populus trichocarpa ectomycorrhiza microbial communities from riparian zone in the Pacific Northwest, United States - 23_EM | ecosystem: Host-associated > Plants > Roots > Unclassified | place...
CTTACCCTCGCCGCCCTCTTCGGAGGCTCGCCGATCACTGACGCGCAGCCCTCTGACTTCAAACCTCGGCTCGTTCATGGCTTCTTGGACGCTCACTGGGAATACCCCAATTTTCTCCCAGACGACCTTCCCGATCAAAGGGCGTTACCTTTTGAGATCAAAGAAAAGAAGTGGATGGATGTGTATTCAGTGACTGATGAGGACGCCCGTAAATATCGGCCGAGTGAGACCCCCTGCTTTGAAATAGTCGGGGAAGGTTATGTTGCCCCGCGGAAGCCGGATAATATGTGGCCAGCCGATCAGCAATTTATCTTCACCAAGATAAAGATGATGAAAAAGATGAAGACTGAAGCCGAATGCGAAAAACGCCTGCAGCGGAAGTGATCGTGACGGCCAATAGCGGACACCGTCTCTGAGCTATTTCCGCGACACGCGTCCCCGCGTCGCCGTCCGCGCCGTCCGTCGTGGCGGCGCCTTCTTCGGCGCCCGCCGGCCCGCCTCGAGCGCCAGCGTGGCCCAGCGCCTGAGTTCGTCGGCATCGTCATAAACGTCGTCGGGCGCGCGGCGGTAGTTCATGCTGCCCGGCTTGCCGTTCATGTCATAGGTGAAGCGCTCGCAACCCTCGTCGTCCCAGATCGCATCGCTTTCCGCGTCGGCCTTGAGCCATAGCCCCCCGCCGCTCGCGACGATGGCGAAGATAATGCCGTCGCAATAGAGCGTGGCGCCGCCCATCATCGCGCGTTTGGTGACGCGACCGACCGGCTCCATCGCCTCGGTCACCCAGTCGACCAGCCCTTCATCCGCCGCCATCAGCGCGCTCCCGTGATTTTCAGCCCGGCGATACACGCAACGACGCCGAGAATCAGCAGGAGTCGCGGCAGGCTCGCCGGTTCCTGATACCATGCAATGCCGACGATGACCGTCCCCACCGCGCCGATTCCGACCCAGACCGCATAAGCGGTGCCCATCGCGATCGAGCGCGAGGCAGTTTCGAGCAGCGCCATCGACAGCGCTACCGAGGCGAGGAAGCCCAGGGTCCACCACAGATTGCGGAACCCGTCGACTTGGCGAAGGCAGGTCGTGAAGCCGATCTCGAACAAACCGCCCAGGATCAGCCAGACCCAGGCCATCAGCCGCGGCCGGCGAGCTTGACCAGCGCGTCGCCGGTGACGCGCTGCGTGGTCCATTCGTCCATCGCCTCGGCGCCGATCGAGCGATAGAAACCGATCGCCGGCTCGTTCCAGTCGAGCACCCACCATTCGAAGCGCGGGCAGCCGCGATCGATACAGATGCCGGCGACCGCGCTCACCAGCGCCTTGCCCGCGCCCGATCCCCGCGCATCGGGCGTGACATAAAGGTCCTCGAGCCAGATTCCCTGACGCCCGGTCCATGTCGAGAAAGTATGGAAGAACAATGCGAAACCGACCGCCTCGCCATCGACGTCCGCGATCAGCGCCTCTGCCTTGGGCGCCGCGCCGAACAGCGCCTCATCCATCATTGCCTCCGTCGCGACGACGGCGTCAGGTTCGCGTTCGTATTCGGCGAGTTCCCGCACGAAGCGCAGCACGGTCGCGGCGTCCCCCGATCGCGCGGGACGGATGGTAACGGTCAAAACGCAGCCTCCACATTCTCGATCGACCGCCGCCGCGCGGCAATCAGGCAGCCGGCGATGATCAGCGTGGCACCGGCGAGCGTATAGAGCGCGATTTTCTCGCTGAACACGACCCAGCCCCATAATGACGCCCAGATGAAGGCGGTATATTCGGTCGGCGCGAGATAGTTCGCCTCGCCGCGCGCATAGGCCCAGGCGAGCAGCAGCAGCGATACCGTCGCCAGCACCGCCGCCCCGACGATCGCGGGCGCATGGCGCAGATCGGGCACATGCGCCATGAACGGCGCCCCGGCCGCCAGGATCACGAGAACGATCACGCTCTGAAAAAAGGCGACTTCCTTGGGGCCGGCGACCAGGGCCTGCTGGCGCATCAGCACGATGTTGTAAGCGTAACAGACCGCGGAGAGCAGCACCGCGATCGTGCCGCGGAACCGGTCGGGCGACGGCGCCGAGGCCGCCTGACCGAGCATGATCACGCCGACGCCGGCAAAGGCGACCAGCGACGCGACGATCGCCCTGCGCGAGATATGCTCCTTGAGCAGGAATGCCGCGCCGAACAACGCCAGCAACGGCGCGATGAACGTCAGCGCGATCGCCTGCGCCATCGGCACGCGCGCGAGGCCCCAGAAGAACGTCACTGCCATCACCGCCGACACCGAGCCGCGGATCAGGTGAACACGGATCGTCGCTCGCGACGGCCAGGCTGCCCGCTGCGGCAGATAGATCAGCCCGGTGAGGATCGCGCCGGCAAGGGTCCGCCACAGCAACGTGTCATAGGCGCCGATCTCGATCACCAGCACCTTCATGATCGCGTCCATCGACGAGAAGACCGCAATCCCCAGTACTGCGATGGAGAACACGAAGGCGGGGCTGCGGCGCATATCCCAGCCGATAGCCGGACGCGATCGTTACGTCATCAACCCCTTCCCTCATGGGGTGAGAAGGTGGGCTTGTGGAAGAGGGCACAGAAGTCCTCCCCGTTCCGGGGAGGAATGACCTCCTACTTCAGCGTCATCTTGTCGCCGCTGATCGCTACGCTGTCGAGGCGGCGGAGATAATTCTGGCCGAGCAGCGAGATGGTCAGCCCATCGAGCACCAGGGCATGGATGCCGCTGACGCGCTTGCCGTCGAGCACGACGTCTTCCAGTTCGACTTCCTGACCCCTGATTGCACCCGACGCGCCGGTGCCGACGACGTCGAACTGGCCGGGATCGAACTTGACGCCCGCGCGGCGCGCGTCGTCCTGGGTCAGTGCGACTTCGGTCGCGCCGGTATCGACGACGAACTTGATCGGCTCGCCATTGACGTCGGCGACGGTGAAGAAATGGCCATTATCCGCGCGATCGAGCACTGTCGGCTGCGGCTGATCGACGGGCGCCGCCGCGGCGGCAGGTGCGGCGGCAACAGGCGCGCGCTTGGCACCCGGCAGGGCCAGGCCGATCACGATTCCGATCACGGTCACGACGAGTAGCGCGTATTTCATGAACGCTTCCTAGCGACAGCCCAATTAGGGTGCCGTTGCCTGAGATGGTTAAGCCTCCGTCAACCACTCAGGCGCGACAGGCGACGACAGACATATAGCCCGGAAACACGGTATTGACCGGTCGGACCGTAATTCCCTCGTTAGTCGCGAGATAAGGCGTCCATAGCCGGCGGAGCATGTCGGTCAGCGTCTGACGTTCAGGTCGCGAATTGAGCGTCACGACGGCATTGCCGGTCTGATAGCCGGCCTTGTTGGGCCAGAGCTTCACCGCAGTCGCGCTGATACCTTTTTGGACGCGCAGAATCTGATCGAGTTGCGTCGCCAGCACCTTGGACCGAACGGCATCTCCGGCCGGCGGCTGGCAATAGAAGATGTCAACCCGAAAGCCCTGGCCCTCGAACCAGTCCGTCGCATAGCCGGTGCCCGACACCGCCGGACCTGCCGCGCCGAGGCCAGGTACAATTTTGCTCGCGATCGCCAATTGCGCCGGATTGATCCGTGCCTGGGGAACGCTCAACGTTTCGAAAGAGGCGGCGGTTGGCGTGTCGGTACTGGGATCGAGCGCCAGTTCCAACTCGGTTTCCGGGCTCGCGATGAGCACCTTCCGGGTCGTCATCTTGTTGAACCCGGCCTTGCGCGCGTAAGCGTTGAAGGTCTTTCCGACGTCTTGCGGCGCAACGTCGAAGCTGAAGTCGCCGGTCGGAAGCGACGTCGTCGTGATGGTATGCGCGCCCGTCAGCACCACCTCCGCGCCCGGCATGAACATCTGGTCGTCCTTGGCATTGACGACGCGTCCGACCACGCGCGCCGACGTCTGCGGCCCCGGCGACGGCGGCGGTGGGGTTGCGGGCTTGCAGCTGGCGTCGGCCGCTCCAAGCAAGCCGGCAACATGACAAGGCCGACCATTGATACCAGCCCAAGCCACATACGAAACCACACCGACGACCTCGGCGACGATAACCAGCGACAGGATACGCCCCGCCCAGAGGCTGAGCGGATTGTCCGCGCGCAACATCGGCGTGATCAGGAAGAACACGACCGTCATCGCCAGCACGACCAGGAACAGAATGATGAGCGCGCGGATGTCTTGCGCCCGTACGACCTCCGGCAGGATCTTGAGCGCCACGACGCCGATCGCCACCAGCCCGAGCGCCGCGACGCCGTAGCGTACCATCGGGTCGGCCTGGACCGCGCGGTCGATCAGATAATCGAGCGGCCCGAAGACGCTCGACTTCGGCTGGTTCGCTGGATCTGCGGGCTCCGCCGGATCAGGCGGGTTCGCTTGGTTATCGGCGGGCGCGTCCGGCATGACTTCCATCTCCCCCAGGATGCCGGCGCTTATTTACGGACGATGAGGGGGAGATAAAAAGCGCAATCGCGTCAGATTTGGCTGCAATTCGATGCGCCGTCCCGTGTCGAATATGGCGCGAGGGGCTCCGTCTATCGCCGTGCCAGCCACCAGCCGAACAGCGCCAATGCCGGCGGCCCGAACACGCCAGGGAAGTCGCGCCAGAACAGCGCGACGCCGCAAATACCGGCGATCACTTCGTAAAGATGCACGAAGGCATGCAGGCTCAGCCACAACGCCCCCGCCAGCACCGCCAGCCGCCGCGCCTTGAGGTCCAGCGCGGCCCAGCCGAGCAGTATCCCGCAGCCGAGATAGGCGGCGCCGATGTCGCGGACGAAATGCTGGTTGAACGGCCCAGTGAACACCAATGTTGGCACCGCGCGATACCAGAGCATCGGCTGGGCGAGCATGAACAGGCCGAACCCGATCGCGAAGATCGCCACCACGCCGACCAGCAATTGCGCCAGGCGAAAGCGTCCGTCTGCCATGCCTCCCCTCCCGTCGAACCCTATCGGGCGAAATAGCGGTAGATCTTGTCCTCGCCGCGCTTCGAGGCGTCGTGCCAGCGCGGTGCATCCTTGAGGTTGAGCGGCTTGCCCGCGGAATCGAGCATCAGCACGGTCGGCGTTCCCTTGATCCCGTCGAGCCCGAAACGGCGCGCGAGATCGAGATTATGGTCCTTCTGACCGACGTCGATCCAGACGATCTCATAGCGCGGCGCCAGCATCGCGGCGAAACGCGGGGTCACGAACCAGCCGGCCAGCGCGCGGCTGTCGTGGCACCAGTTGGCGCCGAACACGAGGATGACACGATGCCCGTTCGCCTTGGCGCGCGCCATCGCATCGGCGACGTCGCGACCGGCACGATCCGGATCGCCGAACGGCCGCGCTTCGGGATGGCCGGGGGCGGCGACGGGCACGGCGGTCTTTGCCACCATGGGCGGAGCAACGAGCGCGACCGCCGCTGCAACGAGCCCGAGAAAGATCTTCATGCCGCCGCCTTGGCCTCGTCCGCCGCTTCGATCTCCGCCGCCTTGGCCTCGACCAAATGGACGATATGCTCGATCATGTCGGCGTCCTGGACATGGTGGTCGGTGACACCCGACAGATAGACCATGTGCTTGCCGTTGCCGCCGCCGGTAATGCCGATATCGGTCTCGCGCGCTTCGCCCGGCCCGTTGACCACGCAACCGAGCACCGACAGCGACATCGGCGTGCGAATATGCTGGAGCCGTTCCTCGAGCGCCTGAACGGTGCGGATGACGTCGAAACCCTGGCGCGCGCAGCTCGGGCACGACACGACGCGAACGCCGCGATTGCGGATTCCCAGCGCCTTCAGAATCTCGAACCCGACGCGCACCTCATCCTCGGGCTCGGCCGAGAGCGAGACGCGGATCGTGTCGCCGATCCCGTACCACAACAAGCTGCCGATCCCGATCGACGACTTGACCGTACCGCCGACGAACCCGCCGGCTTCGGTAATGCCCAAATGGAGCGGGCAATCGACCGCTTCGGCAAGTTGCTGATAGGCGGCGACCGCGAGGAACAGGTCGCTGGCCTTCACCGCGACCTTGAACTCATGGAAGTCGCGGTCCTGGAGCAATTTGATGTGGTCGAGCGCGCTTTCGACCAACGCATCGGGGCAAGGCTCGCCATATTTCTCGAGCAGGTCGCGTTCGAGGCTGCCGGCATTGACGCCGATGCGGATCGCGCAGCCATTGGCGCGCGCGGCGTTGACCACTTCGTTGACGCGTTCGGCCGAGCCGATATTGCCGGGATTGATGCGCAGGCACGCCGCCCCCGCATCAGCCGCTTCGAGCGCACGTTTATAGTGGAAATGGATGTCGGCGACGATCGGCACGCGCGATGCGCGGACGATCTGCTTGAGCGCCGCGGTCGCTTCGACGTCGGGGCACGACACGCGGATGATGTCGACGCCGGCCTCCTCGCAGCGGCGGATCTGGTCGATCGTCGCCTTGGCATCGCTGGTCGGCGTGTTGGTCATCGTCTGGACGGTGACGGGCGCGTCGCCGCCGACGGGGACGTTGCCGACCATGATCTGGCGGCTCTTGCGGCGCGTGATATCGCGCCAGGGACGGACTGACATTCAAATTCCTCTTGGGTCGCGCGGCATATAGCCTCGATGCCCTAGTGCTTCCAGAACGCGTCGACGCGGGTCTGCGCGTTGGCGCGCACGTTCATGTAGAACAGATTATAGTCGACATTGTGGAAGTTGCCGAACGGGATCATGAAGTCGGTATAGGCCTTGCCCGGCGGCGAGATATAGACCGCGCCGTCGCGGTACCGCACCGACACTAGCCCCGGCTGGATCGCCCCGGCGCCGTGCAGCCAGGCACCCTGGTTCAGCGACGCGGGCGCGACCGCACCGTCGGTCGTCCAGCTCACCGGATTGATCCCGGTATAGGGGCGCCGCATCGCCTCGGGCTGATATTTCGAACTGGTGCCGAGCGTCTTGCGCTGCGCGCTGCCGTCACGCCCCTGGGCGAAGGTCGACCAGGTCAGCACGCAGCCGGTGTCGTACGCCGCCTGGCACGGGCGGATATCCTTTAGCCCCTTGTACCAATCGGCCTCGATCCAGTGACCGACCAGATAGGCCGCGACCATGCGCCGCGCGAGCGGCTTGCCGTCGATCTGGCGCTCGATCAGCAGCCGTAGCAACCGCGACCCCTGGCTGTGCCCGGCGATGATGAACGGCCGCCCCTTGTTCCAGGTCAGGAACTGGCGAAACGCGCGAGCGACGTCCGAATAAGCGAGATCGGTCGCCTTGACGCTGCTCTCGGACCATTTGACGTAGCCGCCCAGCGTCATCTGACGATAGCGCGGCGCATAGATCGCGCAGCAGCCGTTGAAGATGCTCGCCTGCCCCCTGAGCGTGGTGTCCTCGATCTTCTTGTTGAGCGCGGCGTCGCGGACGTCGGCGTTCCACATTTCGCGGCTCATCAGCACGGTCGGATAGACGAAGAACACGTCGACCGGCGCCTTGGTCTGATCGCCCGCGACCACGCCAGGCGGCGTTTCGTCGGCCCTGTCGCGCTCGGTCGGCAGCGCCGCCCAATTGCGGTCAAGTGCGTAATCGGGCGCTGGCGGGACGTGTCGCGGGTCGAACGGCGTGTTGGGCGGCTGGTTGTTGCGCATGATCTTGAGCGCGGTCAGGATCTGGCCATCCGCCGGCAAGACGATGATTCCGGCCAATAAAGCGCTGATAACACCCATTTTGAGCAACCGAGGTTTCATCCGCGATAACCTTTTGGTCAGGCCCGATCCGGTATTGACCCGCGTCAACACGGATACGAACGGCGTCAATGACTCCCCAGCGACGACATTATGGCCTGGACTGGCTCAGGATCGGCGCCTTTGGTCTGCTGATCGTGTACCATGTCGCAATGGTCTTTTCGACCTGGGACTGGGTGATCAAATCGCCCGTCACTTATCACGAACTCACCGCGCCGATGGCGCTGTTGACGCCGTGGCGGTTGCCGCTGCTGTTCGCGGTGTCGGGCTTTGCCAGCCGCAAGCTGTTCGCCAAGTCGGGCGACGTCCGCGCTTTCACGGAATCGCGCAACCGCCGGCTGCTCATTCCCTGGGCGTTCGCGATGATCGCGCTGATCCCGCCCGAAATGTGGGTCAGGGCGCGAGAACAAGGCTACCCGGGCAGCCTGCTGCATTTTTGGCTGACCGATTATTGGAGCGTCACGCCGGTCTATGGTCATGGCTTCCCGAGCTGGGAGCATCTGTGGTTCGTGGTCTATCTGTGGGGCTATACGATGGCGCTCGCGGCGTTGCTGATCGTGCCGGGCTGGAATGCCGACCGGCTGACCCGCGCCGCCGACCGATTGGCGCGCGGTAGCCGATTGCTCTGGGCGCCGATCGTCGCGCTGGTGCTGCTCAAAGTATCGGTGATGTTCGTCCTCCCCGAAAAACAGGGCCTGTTCACCGACTGGAACGCGCATTTCGCCTATTTCCCGATCTTCCTGTTCGGCTTTGCGCTGGGGGGTGAAACCAAATTGTGGCCGGCGATCGCGCGCCTGCAATGGCCGGCGGCGGCGGTCGCGCTGGTGGCAGGTATCACCGTCGTCTGCATCGAACTCGCTTATGAAGGGCACAATGTCCCGCCGCACGCGACGATGATGCTCGACCGCGCGGCGCGGCTGGCGATGGCGTGGAGCATGATGCTGGTGCTGTTCCAGCTGGCGACGCGCTTCCTCAACCACGATCACAAATGGCGCGCGACGCTCGCCGAGGCGGTGTTCCCGCTTTATATCGCGCACCATCCCGCGATCATCGTGCTCGCCTGGTACACGTTGCCGCTGCACCTCAACCCGTTCGTCGAATTCGCGCTGATCCTGACCGGCACCTTTTCGTTCGCGGTCAGCTTTTACCTGATCGGCCGCGAGATCGACTGGCTGCGGCCATTGATAGGACTCAGCCCAAGATCAGTCCGCCGGGCGGTAACGCCGGCTTCCGCGTAGGCTCGCACCCGACGCCAGTTCGACGGTGAAGTCGCCTGATTTGTCGGTTTCGATCCGGCGGATCGCCGCGCGTCGCACCAGCCGGCCGCGATGGATGCGCAGGAAGGCCTGGCCCAATTCGGCCTCGACCGCCGACAAGGTCGCGCGATGGAGCAAGGTGCGCGGGCCCCAGACGATCTCGACATAATTGCCCGCCGACGCGATCGACTCGATCTCCTCGACCGGCACGAGATGCGTGACCGCGCCGTCGGCCACCGCCAGCGTCTTGGGTGAATCGCCCGTGCTCGGCGGCGTCGCGGCGCGTGCGATCAGCCATTGCCCGACCGCGGCGATGATGATGAACTGGAGATAGGTCGCGAAGTCCTTGCGGAATTCGTAGAGTAGCCGGTCGTCGATCGCGTTGAAGAAATGATACGGCCCCTGACCGACCGCGTCATAATAGATCCGCCGCAGCACGACCATCACGCCGATATGCCAGCCCGATGCGATCAGGCTGCCGATCAGCAATGCGGCGCCGACGACCAACCATGAGAAACGCGGCGGCCGGATCCTCGCGACCCCGACCCACAGCAGCGGATAGACGCTGAGCCACGCGATCATGCTGGTCCATTCCCACGACCAGATCAGATCGGGCCGGATATGCGCGCCCGACGCCCGGAGATCGGCGATCGACGATTCGGCATTGGCGATCATGATGAAGGTGATGACGAGCAGAAATCCGGCGGCCAGCCCGAGCGCCAGCTTGCGCTGCGTCCCGTTCATCCCGCGCCACCCGCCACTCGTCCCAGCCACTGTGTCGATCGTCCCCGTGAAGCCGCCTTCCGACCCTCTCCGATACCGGTCCCGAGAGGCGCCGACTAGCCGTCACTGCATCGCAAGGAATGGAGGCGAACAATGGAACGGCATTACGGAATGGACTGGCTGCGGATCGGGGCGTTCGCGCTCCTGATCTTCTATCATATCGGCATGGTGTTCGTGCCCTGGGGCTTTCACATCAAGACCGCGCAGCCGATGGACTGGGTCGAAATCCCGATGCTGCTGACCAACCCCTGGCGGCTGACCCTGCTGTTCGTCGTGTCGGGTTATGCCAGCCGCGCGCTCTGGTCGAAATCGCCGAGCATCCGCGGTTTCCTGGGCAATCGCAGCTCGCGGCTGCTGATCCCGCTCGTCTTCGGCATGGCGGTGATCGTCCCGCCGCAGACCTGGGTCGAGCTGGTCGGCAAACATGATTACGGCCAATCCTATCTCTGGTTCCTCGCGCACGATTATTTCCGCTTCGGGAAACTCGACGGGATCGTCATGCCGACCTGGAACCATCTGTGGTTCGTCGTCTATCTCTGGGTCTATACGCTGGCGCTGGCGCTGATGATGCTGGCACCGGGAGCGGACAAGCTGCAGGCAATGTTCGACCGCGTGTTCGGCGGTGGCCGCGCGGTACTGCTGCCCATGCTGTTCCTGCTCGTCACGCAATTCTGGCTGTTCCACCGCGAGGACGACACGCACGATCTGTTCGGTGACGGGCTGGCGCATCTGCAATATTTCCCGGCCTTCCTGTTCGGCTTCGGGCTCGCCGCATCGCGCAGCGCGATGGCCGGGCTGGCGCGCTGGTGGGCGGCGTCCGCGGCGGTCGCGATCGGCTGTTATGCGGTGATCGCCGGCATGCTGGTCGCCTATCCCGATTTCAGCTTCCCGACGCATGGCATCGCCACGACCTTCCGCCTGGTCCGCGAGATCGACTCCTGGATCGCGATCGCCGCGCTGATCGGGATCGCCGAGCGTTTCCTCAACCGCGATCACCCATGGCGCAGCACGCTCGCGGAGGCGACCTTCCCTTTCTACATCATCCACCAGACGGTGATCATCCTGGTCGAATTCTGGGTGAAGCCGCTCGGCATTGGCGCCGCCGGCGAGTTCGCGATCCTGGTGCCGGCGACGATCGCGGGATGCTGGGGGTTCTACCTGATCGGGCGCGAAGTGAACTGGTTGCGCCCGCTGATCGGCCTCAAGCCGCGTGCCAAGGTCATGAAATCGGCTACCGCGGCCGACTGGGTGGAGACTGTCCGCGCTCGGCCCGACGTCGCCTGAGCCCCTTCTGACCGTCTAAGGGGAACTACTGAGGGCGCGATGGGTAGTCATCGCGCCCTCAATCGCTACATGGACTGGCATGGCTCGACATTACGGCATGGACTGGCTTCGGGTTGGCGCGTTCGCGCTGCTGATCCTCTATCATACCGCGATGGTCTTCACGCCGTGGGGTTTCCATGTGAAGACCGCGCAGCCGGTCGAATGGCTGTCGATCGTGATGATGCTGACCAACCCGTGGCGGTTGACCCTGCTGTTCGTCGTCTCGGGCTATGCCAGCCGCGCCTTGCTCGCCAAGTCGAACGGCGTCGCCAAGTTCATTTCGAGCCGGTCCAATCGCCTGCTCATCCCGCTCGCGTTCGGCATCGCGGTGATGGTGCCGCCGCAAAGCTGGGTCGAGCTGGTGACCCAGCATGGCTATGCACAAGGTTTCGGCACCTTCCTGACCCAGGATTATTTCCGCTTCGACGATATCGACGGCGTGTTCCTGCCGACCTGGAACCATCTGTGGTTCGTCGGCTATCTGTGGACCTATACCGCGGCGCTGTCGCTGCTGCTCCTGATCCCGCGTCCGGCGCGGTTGCAGGCCTGGTTCGACGCGGCGTTCGGCGGGTGGCGCGCGCTGGTGCTGCCGGTCGCCTATCTGGTGCTGAGCCAGGTCGTCATCTTCCATCGCTGGACCGACACCCAGGACCTGATCCACGACGGCGTCGCGCACCTCGCTTATTTCCCGGCCTTCCTGTTCGGTTTCGGCCTGGCGCGATCGCCCAGCGTGCTGGCCGCGTTCGTGCGCTGGTGGAAGCCGGCGGCGTTGATCGCGATGCTGAGCTATGCGTTCGGCGCGGGCGTCGAGATTGCCTATCCCGGCGACCTCGTCCCGCCGCAATGGCTGGGCGACCAGATGCTGGTCGCGCATCAGATCGAATGCTGGGCAGCGGTCGCGGCGCTGATCGGGATCGCCGAGCGATTCTGGAACCGCGACGGCGCCTGGCGCCCGACGCTGACCGAGGCGGTCTTCCCTTTCTATTTGATCCATCAGACGATCATCGTCGTGGTCGAATATTGGCTGCGACCATTGGGGATCGGCGCGCTCGGCGAATTCCTCATCCTGGTGCCGGCGACGGTCGCAGGGTGCTGGGCCTTCTACCTGATCGGGCGCGAAGTGAATTGGCTGCGGCCGCTGATCGGATTGCGGCGGCGCCCCGCCCCCGCTACCGCTCGACGCCATGACGACAACAAAGCCCTGGTCGCTGGTGATCCATGGGGGCGCCGGCGCGATCACGCGCAGCCAGACCCGGCCTGAGACCGATGCCGGCGTCCGCGCCGCGCTGAACGCCGCGCTCGACGCAGCAGGCGCGGTTCTGTCGGCGGGCGGCGCGTCGCTTGACGCGGTCGAGGCGGCGGTCCGCGTGCTCGAGGACGACCCGCATTTCAACGCCGGGCGCGGCTCCGCCTTTACCTTCGAGGGCAATAACGAGCTCGACGCCGCGATCATGGAAGGTGCGACGCTGCGCGCCGGATCGATCGCCGGGGTTACCGCGACGAAGAACCCGGTGACCCTGGCCCGCACGGTGATGGACCAAAGCGCGCATGTCCTGCTCGGCCGCGAAGGCGCCGACGCATTCAGCCGCGAACATGGGCTCGATCAAGCCGATGCCGAATGGTTCGCGACTCCCGAGCGGCGGCGCCA
>Ga0307517_10010843_pt1 | contig 12701 bp, 9 predicted proteins | sample 23_EM_MG_FD_194515 | JGI IMG/M metagenome (GOLD analysis project Ga0307517, IMG submission 194515) | Populus trichocarpa ectomycorrhiza microbial communities from riparian zone in the Pacific Northwest, United States - 23_EM | ecosystem: Host-associated > Plants > Roots > Unclassified | place...
AACGGCAATCCCTGAGTTCTATTTGTCCTTCAACTATTATCTCTTACCTCCGGTCCCTTGAAGCCTCCCTTAGCACCAGCGCTAGCAGGTCTACCGCCGGTCCTATTGTATTTTCGTTAGACAGGAAAAAACCTGTTACAACCCCCAAGCCTCGCTCTAACCAATAAGATACATGAGAAGACATATTAAGAAAAACATTAAACCTATAACCAAGAACCCTAAGATCCTCCACAGGCGTCAGTAATTCCCCATCAATGTCCAAATCCTCCCATCTCGTTCCACCAAAACCAATCCACTTAGTCTTGATCGCGCTAAACCCCATCTTCCTACCCTTCGCTATCCTGTCACAGTCTTTGAACAATTCAGCCATCGTGTACCTCGTGAGATCCCTGCTATCGGAAGCAACAAGGATGACCCCATCGTCCACAAAACTGCTAACTACAGTGCGAACCGAAGGGGAGTACCTGAGGCGAGGCTCAAAAATGTCCGCAACCTATGCTCCAAACAAAAAGGGGGACAACGGGGATCCCTGAGGGATGCCACAGTTGACAAAATACGGCTTCGACACTCTACCATTGAACCTAAACCTGACCACTCGGTTCCCAGCCCACCTCCTAACCCACTGTATCAGGTTGGCAGGGCAATCCCGTGCGGCCAAAAAATCACACAGCAGGTCAATGTCAATGTTGTCAAAACCGCCCTCGACATCCATGGAAAGCATGGCACACTTAAAACCCTCGTTGTGTCGCAAAAACTCAAACACAACAGACATCGCATCATGGACACCACGCTTGCACCTAGACCCAAATTGAGTTAGGCCTAGTACCACATGTTTGGCAATCCTCAGCAAAACGATTCTCTCCACCACCTTTGCAATAGTCGGCCGCAGGTGAATCATACGCCAGCTCTTCACAATCCCATATCGGGGTTTGTCCGCCTTGGGTATAAGTACAACCTCAGCGGAGTGCCAGTCCGGAACATCGTTCGTCAAGCCGTGATCGATCAGTCGTCTCAGACAGTCAGGTTTCTCCTTCCACCAATATCTTATGAAGGGATACCCAATGTCATCAAGACCAGGACCGGGATTTGTCGGGCTCTGCTTAATAGCAGATTCCAACTCGCAGGCAGGGTCCATCACAATCGCAGATGGATGCCATGGTTGTTCGTCGCCAGGTCGCAACTGGGCAGCGATAAGATCGCTAATATCGGCGTGGTGACACACTAGCTGACCACCGGAGTCACGCATAGAAGGAAGTGTCCGCCGCGATTCCAGTTGTCTGGCCAGTCTGAAGATAGCAGGATCTCCGGCCTTCTCAATCGTGTTCCGAATAAACTCCCGTCTGGATCGCAACAGCATGGCTCTGAATACCCGTCGAACAACATTATAGTCGTCCGAAACCACCGGTAGCTGTCGTCTGACCCGTCTCAGATGGTTCAAATCAGACCGAACGCGTTGTAAGTCGGGGTTCCAAAATGGACACCTGCCGACACCACCCCCAGACCTCGGAAGTGCGTCCACACCACTCCTCAGTCTCGGCCACATCTCCTCATCACCTCGAGAATCGACGTGTTCCAGTATATCATCACAATCGGATGCTGGAATGTTCCTCCAGGCTGGCCGGCGCCTCACCATATCCACCGGTTCATCCACCTCCAGTCTTGCGATAATGGCGACGTGCTCAAGGCCGGCCTTTCCATCGTATGAAACCCTCGTCACGGACTTCCCGATAAACAAATCAATAGCACTGATATTTCGAAATGTATAGCCGGTCGGAGGGTGCACCCGCTGCCCAGCTCGATCGCAAAACCGGGTCAACCACAAGCCATGACAATCAGATATTTGCATACTGCCAGACCTCGGGACCGGGTTCCAGCTGTCGTGTTTGGCATTAAAGTCGCCGATGAGCAAATCACGAATGTCCCATGTTGCTTCGCAAGCCAGCCAGTCCAGCCTCTTCATGCTGGGAGGAACATAAACACCGCCGATTCTCTTCCTCAACCCACCAACATCATACATAACCACACAGGTCACCACGTCGTGCATGTCCACCAGGAACAAACCAGACAACGATGACCTAACAAACACCTCAACACCAGACGCCTGAACAAATGAAAACAAATCAAAATCCACATGCTCATGTACAACACCACCCCCGTCCACCTTACGGGGAGGATCAACTAAAAACAACAAATCAACAAAAGAAAAAACATCCATCACCAACGAACGGTTAGCCCTGCTCCGTCCAACATTGATCGATAATGTTGTAATAAACATTAGGCCTGAATGGCCGATGAGGTGATATCGGAATCAGAGGCGCGCCTCTTCAAAATGCTTTTCGGGGGCGCATCCAAGCCCAAGGAAAAACCCATAGTCTCATCGTCATCGATGGTCTTAATGGGGGGGTCGGCCGACGGGCCAGCCAATCTCGCTGGCCTAAAGGCCTTGTTAACTCTGCCGGAGGGGGCCGATTCCACTACTTCGGTAATACGGGAGGGGCCAGCCTGCTCGTAAGCATCAACTGCCTTACCCTTACCTTTCCTGTCAACCTTAGGCCGAACAACCTTAGCCTTAGGTAAAGCACTGTCAGTCATGCCCCTGCGGTGGTCAGCACGTCTGTCAGCATAACTCATCCCTTCCACCTCAACAGTCAGTCCCTTAGCAGAGATCTCCTTCTCAACCATCACCTCCGAAGTAATCTCAACATGGACCCCACGACGACGACGACGTTGACGATTCAAAGATCGGTCGGACACACCCGTAACAGACGTGTCATCGGCGAGAATAGGAGATCTAGCACCGGCGGGGGCAGGGGAAGAACCGGAAGCAAAAACCACTGGGCACCTATTGTAACCCGTGAAATGGTCGGATCTTTCGCATAGCATACACCGACGAACAGTGTGGCTACATGATTGACCGTTTTCACCGGGGCAGTTAAGTTGCCCACACCTGTAGGACTTCGACAAATGATCCCCAAAACAAAAACGACAACGGGGAGGAAATGCACACAATATCTCAACATGGCCAACTTGAAGGTACTTGTTGCAAACCGGGGCAGAACGGTGTTCCTCAAAAAACCTAGCATTCCTGGACTTACCGAACAGAAACACACGACCGGAAGAAAGAACCTTGTCACTGGCATCGTTGCGCTCAAGAGTGAACCGAATGCCGCAGGAGGTTGCGCCAGCCTGTTTTATGGCGTAAACAGAGCCAAGCATGTTGGGTCGGCCAGCGGTAATCACCCCAGGGTTCGAGTCCTCGATATCCGTTCGTAGGCCATCACAAGTCCTATCGCCGGTCCAGTCCTCAGGTTTCCACACAGAGCCTCTACCAGTGGGAGCAAGAGGAACACCGGAAACCAAAACCTTAACCTTTGCCACATCCTTGTGGAAGACAAAGTTAGTAAGACAAGAGGGGCCAAGTTCCCAAAACAGGATCGATCGGCACCGTTCCAGCCTATCCCAAACCTGAGTGGCAGTATGTTCCGCCATCGTCAGGAAAATGCATCCAATCTCAAGCTTGGAGCGGGCTTCCCGAATATACGGGGTCTTGCCGGAAACCTTCCCAAGATTGCTCAAGGCCTGGTTCATTCGGATACAGATGGCCTCGCGGGTAACAGGAAGCTCTGTCCGTTTGCCGGCATCGAAGCGCATAGTAACATGGCGCTCTCGGGCATTGAGGGCGGGGGAAGATGTGGGAACCCTGGTGCGGGAAGGACCGGAGGTAACAACGGCAGAGGGCGAACTTGTCACCAGTCTCGACCTAACATGGTGACCAGGCCTAGTCGTGTATGGCACGGGGGGAGGGGGAGGGGCAACGGCCACCCGGCTATACATTGCAGCCCCGGTCAGGGCAACCGACACCGGAACAGCCACAGGAACGGGGGCAGGAATCGCGACAGCAGCGGGGACGGTAACCGGAGTCTTCCTCCGCCGATTGGCCTTACGACCACGGGTACCCTTCCTATCAACCACGACAAAGCCAGTATTGGGTGATTCCTCCAAGGCGACCTTCTTACTACCTGAAGAAGATGCAACACCAACATCAGCAGGAGGGGGGGAAGTAGTCACATCACCGTTGATGCGCTTAGCAGCTTCAGCACGAACCGAACCCCGAATAGTCTCCCGAGAGCTCCAGACAGGTTCGCCCCTGCCAATCGTCAGTTCAGCCTCATGGGCAACCGTGTCCCCCTCCAGTCGGGCAACAACAGCCTTCAACAACTTGATCTCCTCTTTCAGGGAGATAATTTCATCCAAGGAGTTGTTATATTGCTTGCCTAAACGCTGAATGTCAGCAGCAACCTCCTCAAGGGAACCATATGTCTCCTTTCCCCCAACTAGCGCGTAGGCCCGGCATCCATCAACCATGGAGGCTTCATCCGAATCCCAGGACGATGTGACCGATCCGTGTGATGAGGAGGGCGAAGAAGAAAGGGGAACCGCATTTCCGGAGCGAATATCTTCCAAGCCGCTCAACAAAGCAACGTCAACCTGTGAAGGCGACCGATAGCTCATGGTAAGGGGGAGGGCGGGAAGCGACGAATAGGTCGGGGAAAGGCTGCGGGTAACTGAACGCGGCTGTGCATCGGTGGCGTACCTAGAGTCACCAATACCTGTGCCGTCAGTGTTAGACCCACCACCCAAGTCCATAGGGGTATCGCGAACGATAACCGCCGACGAAGGAACCACCTGACTAGTGGTCAAAGGAAGGGGGGACGGGGAGTCTCTCTTGGGGGGGGTGTTGCCCATTCGTTCCTTGGTATGAGCGATAAACACATGGTATCTCCTCGACACAGGAACAAACGCGCGGCGGCCAGAGGGAATGGTGGTATCCGGGGCCAAACCGGAACCGGCACCAGGGTGCGACCAGGGGGGAACAAAGGGGGGAGGGGACGAAACCTGAGTGATCCGATCCTCAGGGCGGATGTCACCTGCAGGAGGTGCATAGTCTTCGTCCGACGATCGGTCCAATCGGAAGTTGGTATAAAGCTTCCGCTCACCGGAGGAAAGTCGCTCAACGGGGGAGGGAAGACGCCGTTGGCTATCGTCAACCTCAACCACAGAAGGAACGTACAGGGGGTCCTGGGATCGGTCCTCGTCAATGGACAGCCAGGATGCAGAGGGGACCATGGGATCAGACGCCATAGTCGAACGGAAATCCGAGCTCACAATGTGGGAGCTGGACGGGGCGAAGGACTGGGAGGGGCCCTCGGGGGTGTGGAAGCGGGCGTAAAACCCCAAAGAGGTAGTGCGGTCGACGTGGCAACCAGCAGCAGCAACAGCCAGGGACTCACAGCCGCGAGCAGCCAAGATCCCGAAACAAACCTTCTCAACAGCGTCGAAGGTGCGGAGGTCGAGGCCCGAAACAATATGTCGAACCTCATCGTCGAAGTCCGAGTCGTCGTTCCTGCAACCCCCAACGTGAACAATGCGGAGACCAGTGTAGTCTCCACCCGGGGCAGCGTAGGAAAATCCATGAACGGGCACAAGACCACGTTCGCCAGCAGTAACAGCCCGTCTCACAAGGGAGTGGGGGCAAGGAGGAGGGGGGGCAACAGAGTCACCCATCGTGAAAGTTCACCTGTAGCAAAACGCCAGGCGAGCCACCAAAAAATTCACCGGTAATAAAAGCACGGCGAGCCACTAACGATATTGCCCGAGGGCCAAAAGCTCCAACGCCCGAAGGCAAAACCACCAGCCCGAAGGCAAAAGAACGCGACCGTCAACTAAGTGTGTTCACGATAAAAGCGTGGTGTTGAGGGTGGCGAAACCGTCTGTTCTGATTGGTTGCAACAGACGGTCAAGAAAATAGGGGGGAGGAAGCATGGCTCGAATACTGCTAAAAGATACTGTACTCGTACGAGTACAGCCTCCGGTCGAAAAGATCGGGAATTGTGGAAATTAAAGGTTAGAAACACGGTTGCTCGATTGGCTCGAGCACACCGAACCCTCCAATCAAAGCCCCAGAGGCCCGATCACCGTTTCCCGATTTTTTCTACCGGGGGCTGTAGAGGTAGCAACGATAACATTTGCATGTGTGTTTTCAGAGATGAAATTCGCATACAAACACCTCCTCTCAGACAACACCATGTGTGTGTGGCGCGAATAAAAAAATTGATTCAACCCTCGCACCCTCCCGGCGTTGAGGACTGGAATGCCACAGTTAGACTCCGGCCCTGATGCTCGAGGTAGCTGCCACTTGTACCATACTTGGGGTGAGCAAAATAATGCGGTTACCAAGAAGTACTTGCGCTGCAAATCTTCTATGAGAGAAACATCTTGGCAACAAGATTATTTTTCTCACCCCAAGTATGGTTCCGGTAGTTCATGTACTAAGGCGGCCGGATTGAAGTGAGAAGGCTCTTTTTGTATTAGTGCATGTCAAGTGAGAACTAACCACCTATGGTATAGATTTTCCAAACTGGCTATGCAGCCAAGGCCTCTATGCCAGAAGTGATGGAATTTTTCACCGAGTTCGACGAGTTTACACTGTATGTAGTTAGTTGTCACTTGGCATAAGCTAGTCTAAAATAGAGCCTTCTCATTTCAATTCGGCCGCTTCAGTACAGTATTCACACAAATCAGTGGCCGACGGCTAAATGACCCAAACCAACCATCTTACCGTACCGTATTTTTTCGTGTTATACGGTTTTTTGCCAAGACCGGTTTTTGCCCAAGATTGGGCACACAACCCTTGCAGACGATCACTCAGCCGCATTGTTGTAGACTCCTGGAACCCACACCTTGGTTACTATGCTGGCTGGGGGGATTTGAGGGCCCATTTCAGACTCCACGCACCGGCTTGGCAAAAAACCGTAAAACACGAGAAAATACGGTATTGGCCTTTTAATGAATGCGATCTTTGGACCCCGAAAGGAAAATCACCTGACATGCCTCCCTCGGCGTCCCTTGGGACGTCCCCTCCCTTACAGGCCATGATTATGAATGACCATGATTACAATAGCGCCCACGATATAATTACTATTAATTAAATCTCCACGATGGTCGCGCAACAAATCTGTCCTCCGGTTACAGTATGGACTTGTTATTTTTTCGTGGTAATGTACTATAGTAATAATTAATATACTAGTGCAACCCCGTTCTACCACCCGGGCTGGTAAAGTGACAAAATTTTATAGCGGATGTGTTATCCATTTTTGTTATAGTACTCGCAACTTCCAGCATGGGTATCATACCAGAACTTTTGGAACGCAGATATTACAGTACCAGCAAGCGTGATTTCAACAAGCCAGATAAATACTGGACTGCGATGTAGGATCCGATTACAAGTGTTCACTCATTAAATTCATGAGGACTAAGTCCAGCCACATATGCAGTGTTGGAAAAAAAAAATCCAATCAAGCCACCGGATTCGGAAAAAAGGTGTGAAATCCTTGTCACTGTTGCGGCTCTTGTGCTGGCATCACCAACGCAGGATGAGGCTCCATCGCCCCAGTCTCGCACACTGCTAGAACTCCTAAACACCGGCGACACTGCAAAGCCATCTTTTGTGGAAACCTCAACCATCGCCAGTCATAATATCGTGGGTCAGTTAATGTATACTAGGTTTCCCTATTCGATATGACCAATAGCTCTCCCGCTACATACCGGTACGGTCGCTGCGGTCGCGAGTGCAAGTCACAATCTCTCTAATCAAAGCCCAACATTCCAAGCGAACGAGCAATCCCGATACTCCTCGCAAGGGGCCCGACAGGAAATTTCCCAACGATGCCTACCCCATATTTCACCATCAGGCGTGCATCTCACCGGTGTTCTTTTCTGGTCTCCTGAGGTCTATTGGGCTCCCCCAAAGTGTTTTTGCGCCCTCGGTTATGATACTGCATTTAATCCACCAAAATAAACCCTACCGGGCGCGCGAAAAACCGCAGGACTGACATAACTTAGCGGCTAACTCGGCACTACAGAAGAGTTTAACCTAGCGTGTCCCATGATTGGGGAGCTCTTTCGCACACTAACTGAATCTTCTATAGGTAACTCTATCATACCTCAGGAATCCTGTTTTCCGGCAGTTGTCAACATAGCCGAATAGTTGTGTACAGTACACAACGGGGAACACCACGGCATGGTAAGTCACAGCATCGGCAAGGTAAATGTGTTAAAGCTAAGCCCTCATCGGAAGTTCTTCTTGCTGATAGGTATGATAATAGAATAGCTTACTTGGAACCCTGAATCGCTCATGGAATCCTATGCTGCTTACTCGGAACCCAGCCCAATCGAGCTTGAGCGTGCGCTATACGAACAAGCTCCCGAAATGCCACTCGGCGGCGAATCCACCCTTGACGGATAACCCCCCATTAACCATATGCTCGCTAGCCTGAAATCTAACTCAATTCGTGCCATAGTCTATCGTATCACACGGCGCTAGCTCCAACTCAACCGACAGAGAGCCACCGCTCCTTCCTCCCTCCGATCCACCAGTTGATCGAAAGGTACGGTGCTCCGGGCTCTTTGGTCCCCCTCAATTTTCAACCTAGATGGGGGTTTCCCCGCCGGCACCGGAATTGATGTTGGAAGCCGTCAGATGCCGCTCCGCATGCTCGGGTTATTGTTTTTGTCGTTATAGCAAAGACTACGGAGACGCGGTTTTGGATTAATGCGTTCACCAGAAACAGTACCGGAGGGTTAAAGCGATTGCACAGAAGCTACGGGTAGCGAGGCACGTAGATTCTTTTGTTTATCGCGCGAGCGTGCTAGCGAAGCGCGGACATGGAAGGAGGAAGGTTGTATGTGTGGTGATCGGTAGAGGGAACTAGGAGGATTGCCTTATGTTTTATATACACTCCTGTCTACCGTTTAGATAGTGGCGAGACAACAACGAGCGAACTCCTCTACTCATCCCAAAGCCGTGTGATCGGAGTCATATTCTGTTGAATTGCGTCTAAAAGTTGAAAGGGCCAGTATTGCGTTGCCTTGACCTTTTCTTCGGGTAGTTAGGAGAGCGCTCGGTATTTTTAAGTAGTGCTCTAGCGGGCGGCTTGGAGACCTGCTTTCCCGGCGATCTCGCGTTGCGCACCCTTAGGGTGGTGGGCATACGACTGCATTAACCTAGCCTCTGCCGGGAGTGAATATCTGTCTTTGAATACACGCTATTTTATCTTCCTGATTGTGTCTCTTCTAGTGTCTCTCATGCTACCAGTTGCCGGGAGGGTGGTGGGGTTAGTGGGTGACATGAACAGCTTGTTTGTCCCCCCCCCTCCATCTCACATCGGAAGCGGTTAGCGAGTGGGTATCCGCCGAGCGCAACACTGCATCCCTCATCAAGCCATGTGATTTATTGCGGGGAGTCTCCTATTGTAGATACGACGTTTATATAGTTCATAATTCATAATCACTTAAGAATACATGCGCTACCCTGCATCGCATTTTTCTCAATGTAAAAAAGGGCTCTATAGACAGTGTTCTATGACTCGGGGAAGAGGGGAGGGGAAAGGAAGGGAGAAATAGTACAAGAAAAGAGAAGGGCACAGGCAAAGAATTTGTTGCTAGGGGAAAATTAAATGCGATAGGATGAAGACTACAAGCTATAAAATGAACCTTGCTAAATCATAGAACTATTTCACACCACTGGCTAGGCTCAAGGGAACTTGTGAATAGAAACTCATAAATCCTCACTCGAGGAAGTAAGGTGACAAGGGATCTCAAACGGGTGTGATAACATATATCTGCGGTCTCATCTCACGGAGATTCTTTCACCGGCAAGGGATGATGCCCCAGGATGACTTCCGTCAATAGCATACGCCAAAAGGGAGGAAATAACAGTGATTTAGAAAGGAGGTGTCTCGTAGGTGTCAAACAGCGTTGCGGGCTGCCGGTTCGTGAGGCTGTAGCAGAGCCATCACTCGGTCATGGCCATGCCTAGCGGCGAACATGAGCGGTGTTATGCCGACACAATTCGGCCTGCCGGGGTTGACCTCCTTCCGCCCAAGTAGTATCTTCACCACTCCCTCATGTCCATTGCGAGCAGCACCCGAGAGCGGTGTTACGCCGGCGCAATTCGGCTGGTCGGGGTTGACTTCATCTAGCTTGAGCAGCATCCCCACCACTCCCTCGTGTCCATTGTGAGCAGCACACGAGAGTGGTGTTACACCGGCACAATTCGGCTGATCGGGGTTGACCTCTTTCCGCTCGAGTAGTATCTTCACCACTCCATCATGTCCTCTCCCAGCGGCATGCGAGAGGGGTGTTTGGCCGGAATTATCTGGCTTGTCCGGATTGACCGTTTCCCACCCGAGCAGCATTTTGACCATTTCATCATGTCCATTACGAGCCGCCCATGCAAGTGGTGTATACCCCCCAAAATCTCGGCCGTTGGTATCACAAATTCCTCTCTCTATCAGAGCAAATGCGACCTCAACAATCCCAAGGAGCGATGCGCAGTGTAGTCCATTGAATCGGAAACTGACGCTAAAATCTTCAACATACAGATGCCGTGCTTGGTTTAAAAGTAATTTGCCAGATATGTGGCCATCGTATTGCTGAAGCAGTTTCAGCGAAAGTGATCTTGTGCGGTCCGAGGGTTCTTTTTTCGCATGGGCTCCCCAGTATACAGAACAGTATTCTAGAAATGGTGTGTCCCGGATGTCGGGGGTGGGGTCGGCTGAAATGGCCTTGACCTCTCCGGAATTCAGATAGGTCAAGCAAGTCTCTGACATTGCCGTGTGAGGTGTAGCAAAAAGATCCTGATGAGCGGAAAGATACTCTTGCAGAGTAAAGTGGATTAGTCGCACAGTTGATGCCTCCTTATCCACAGCAATAAGCCCTTGGCAGCAACCCGCTACCATCGACTTCGAGGGGACGTTGTCGGCATCGAAATCCAAGGATCCTAGTTCGATTGCAAGTGCCTGGCAGAGCTCGTCTGCCATCAACGGCCGTTCGGCATGACTGATCCACATCAAGGCTGCCATCCCGAGTTTCGATTTCCCACCACCCTGCGCCTTTATCCGTTCAATCGTGGCCCCATAGGCATCCTCCAACCCTAGTCCATCTGTCAATTTTCTTAGTTTATTTCGCCTTCGATATATTGTCGATTCTTGCAAGATTGCCTGGATATTTAAGGAAACAAGTAGAAACCTAGACATATCTGTCAGCAGATAATATGGGGTGGGAGTCTCAGCAACTTGCCTCCATACATTTCAGATACATTTCCGAGAATCTTCTCCAGAATTTCCGCCTCCAAACCCTCATCCATGGCATCCGGTGTTTCATCCTCGCCCAGTCTAACACGAAGGAATCCGACGATATCGTCTCTCTTGAGACCAACAGATACGCTAGCCACTCGTCCAGTAAGGCGCGTTTCGATCTCATGTCGAATATGTGGCCTTCCAGTCGCAAATATCCGGGTCCACGGGCACTTCTCAAGGATTTGGTTCAGAGAATCAAGTACCCTAAACCGTTGCACTGCTGCACATTCGTCTAGGGCGTCAATGCAAATAAATATGGGCCGCGAGGACGCAAGAGCCTGTAACATCTTCACGATGACAGCGAGTTGCGGTCCGCATCCACCCATGGTCTCTTTGTGCTCTTGAAAGGCCCGGGATACCTCCTCTGGAATCATTTCCATTCCGCTGACCACCTGCTTCACCAACGAGCCTAGCATACTCGTGGCAGTCTGTTCCTCCCGCGCCGCAAAGTCAAAGTAAAAGCACGTAACAGCTGTGCTTTGTCCTCTAGTCCGGTTGTACAGCATGTCCACTACCAGCGAACTATCATGGAGTCTTGTTAGCACTGGTCGACTTCTTTTTCCTGGGAATAATCCTTGTTACCTAATAAATGTCTTGCCGACACCCGGATTTCCGTAGCAAAACAGAACTGCCATATCATCTTCACCCTCCCCCTCGAATCTACTCCATCTTCTGAATTCCTCAGTCCTCATGAACCATTGCCCGACATCTTCGACTCGCGACTCTCGAATATCGGAATGTCTCAAACCGGGGTCAAGGGGTGATAGCCAGCTTAGCAGCTGCGACCGATCATCAGCAAGAGTATAGTTGTTTGACACAGTATTATAAGAATTTATTGTATTGAGGCAGTTGTTACTATGATCGATGGTATATTGAGACATCTTCAACTCTCTATTTCTTACTCTGCCGAGGAGGAGGAGCTATTGAGTATTGTATGGCTTGGCGATGATATTCCTAGGAGCGAAGAAAGGCGGGGTGTAGTTAAAGCAAAGCGGGGATCAGTTGGAGTTAAAGCAGCGTCGCTGGTGCAGACGAGTCTGTAAAGTTTTTATATAATACCAATAATGGGGGAGGTGGAGTTAGGCCCAAGGATGGAGGTGACGAGGAAGGAGATGGAGGTCAAAGGAGGGATGGGGGAGATCTTGGGGAGGATGGGTGCGGTGATGGATGCAGGTTGGAGTGAGGAAGGAATGTATTTGGGGCCAGATTGGGCAGGAGGAGGAGGTCGAAGGGGAAAGCAGCAAGGGAAAGGAGAGGGGAAAGGGACGAGGCAACTGGGAAGGTTTATATTTTTATTATTATTTGTAGCTAAGGTACCCCACAGAAGGGGCCCGAAGCAAATAGGGGTGCGATAATACTCGTAAATTTTTTAAAAATTTTTTTTTTTTGTTAATTCCGTGGTATGATTTTAGGTACATGACTAGCACTTCCTAGGGTTCAACCGCTGCATTCGGGAAATATCCCATGGCAAATAAAAACCCAAAGCAAAAACAAAAACAAAAG
>Ga0307517_10010844_pt1 | contig 12701 bp, 15 predicted proteins | sample 23_EM_MG_FD_194515 | JGI IMG/M metagenome (GOLD analysis project Ga0307517, IMG submission 194515) | Populus trichocarpa ectomycorrhiza microbial communities from riparian zone in the Pacific Northwest, United States - 23_EM | ecosystem: Host-associated > Plants > Roots > Unclassified | place...
TCATATATTGTGTCGTATGAGTTTCAACGTTGCCTAGTTTCTCCCATTCTGAAAGCTGTATTTCCTCCATTCCATGGTCAACATTTAGTCGAAAATATGTGTCCGGTAAGTTTGCGAAAAGACTCGACATGGTCTCGTGTGTGACCTCGCAATCAGTGGCGATGGCCCTCAGCGCATCTATAACGTTCGTTGGTACAATCTGCTGGAATGCCCGAGGTTTCTTGATGCTGATTAACTTGGCCATACCAGTGCCAATGCTCAACAAGAGTCCGATTTGACGAGAGCCAAATAGACCTTTGGCTTCATCCAGTAGCAAGCGACTTGGATTATTGTGACCTAGTCCACCATCAATAAAGGGCTGCCCCCCAATTTCGATACGCTTAAATAAAGTAGGCGTTGCAGATGTTGCTCGAGCGGCTTCCCAAATCTTGCAATCTGGATGTATTTCGCGAGACTGGTACGTCCTGAAAAGCACAGGGATATTTGCGTTCATGTTATCGGCGCTCATGGCGCAGACAAAGCTAATGCATTTCCGGGTTCAAGATGCAATTCATAACACAATAGATATATGACTCACGTTCGACAGACTCCAGCTTCACCGCTCTCCAATAAGGGCGATTCCGAATCACCAGTTATGTCCCGCACCATCGATTTGATCGCTTCTTCGAGTTTACTTGCTTTGAATTTTCCGTCTCCTCCCCATTGCTTCAGATCAGAGAAGACGTATTTCGCTATATTGTTGTAGTGTTTGATTGCTGTGTCTATATCCATCCGAAGACGTCCAAGCATTAAAGCAATTATCCTGTATACAAATTAGTTATAGCAGCCACTATGATGGTGACTGTAGCGCACCCTCCAGTGCTGGTACCGCCAATTAGATCGAAGTAATCGCATGGCTTTGGGAGGTAACGAAGAGATGCTCGGCCATCCCTTCTCCGTTCCGTGTTCTCCTCAACCATCAGCCTGTGCATGATCCCTTTGATCATCAGCAACTCTGAAAATCCGCGAATACCTCCGCCATCTGTTCAGTTGAGTAGTCAGTGACTCCAGTACCAAGTGGCACATTCACAGTGACTCACCGAGTGCAAGTAGCTTCAATGGTGGTTCTTCTCGAGAGGGAGTCATCGTTCGGACGGAGAAGCCTCTTGAGCCCGGAAGCCGAACAATATATTCATCGCATGTGACCTTTCAAGGCTGCCTGACCGTAATAACTTCTTATCCCTATCCCTCAGTCGAAACGCATCTGCGCGTCAAGCTCTCTACAAGTTACACCTTCACCGTATTGGAACTTCAGCTTCAGGATGTTCGGCGTCTCCCATCGACATTCTTGTCCATCATAACTTGAAGAAGAAAGGATTATGTGTGTGTCATTTTGTGTTCGATGGTTTGGTGACCGCGTGACTCGCATAACTTGGTGTGACTTATGGATGATTTAGGTCCACCACACCAAGAATGCTTCCTCGAGGCACCAGTCAACACAACCCCAACTCGATTGTCGTTCAATTACTCCGAGAGCAACAGAGAACTGCTGATCTTGCACAACGTGCGAGCGCGCTGGTCCTTAACTTGGACTGCGCCGATAAGAACAAAGCTCGTGCTGAGTACCATCATTTCAGAGGAGGCAAGCAGCTGGACTCTGTGATAATGAAGCCTCTGCGCAAAACAGTAAGTTTCTGAGGTCTTAATTGATATAACACATCCAACTTCTCGTACTTAGGTTTCTAGTTCTGGATACGCTCTTGCCCAAGGATTAATCGATAATCCCCGATATCAATTTCCAAAGCCTGAAGCTGCGTTGGGCGCTTTTCCACCCCCAGTTTCGCCCCATCCTCCGAGAATATAGCCTGGTTGACATATTCGACCTCATCGAATTCTACAACGAAAGCTTTCGGATCGTGAGAGGTGATAGTCGTGAAGAGATGATTCAGAAGATTTTCGAGTTTTTCACGACTTATTCTTGATTTGTGTTCAATCGATAGGTGTTTTACTGAAATGATAGTTGTTCAGCGGGTTCGTTAACAGAGCTATTTCGCTAAAGACACCAAACACCACCTTGGACATTGAAGTTAACCATGGTCCGTGGATATCATGCATGCGAACGCATCCTCACCTCTACGAGGGCAACGCCTACCCATCCGCTGTATCCATGTCTCCTCGAAATCCTTTAGCAAATCCACAGCCTTCGACATTACCGCCGTGGGCCAGCTTTACTGACGAGGAACGCATGTACGTCGAAGTCATTCCAAACAAAATGCTTTCCACTGTTCAATCACCGCCAACTTACCATCTTCCAGCAGCTCCTTGGGTGTCCAAGCTCGTTTCGACTACTCTTCCACACCATCTCACCTCCATTCCAGGCTCTCACTTTCCCCAGCAAAAGAAGCTAGGTAATGCAGCGCCGTGTTTCCATATACGTCCTGTGTCCTCAAATCCTGTGTACCACTCTGCAACAACCACAATACCATCTCTTCTTGCCTGCGCGAATCGTCCTCGTCATCAGCGGTTCGAGGATACGGAAGCAGGCGCTTGGAACTTGCAGAGGAGAGAATATGGTGGCGAGTGGGGTCACGCGCGCTTAACTTGAAGGGGAGCCAGCTAGTGCTGAGGGTGCGGACGTTGTGGATGCTCTGGAAAATTTTTGGGCTGAAAATATTGATATGCTTATCATTTAATGGGAGTGTCGAAATGTGGAAAAGAGTGTGGTCTAGTGCGGTTGTTCCTGCTTCGTTGAGCGGCGTGTTGGGGTTACTTATAAGGTGTTGAAGGAGTGGGACGTGTAGGCGGGCGGTGGCGAAGTGAAGGACGTTGATAAAGAAGATAGGCGTACACAGGTTAAGGTTTTTTGGACATTTTGGGCGAGAATATCGTAAGCTTCGCGATTGCCGTCATGTGGGGAGACAAACACCGTGCAGTGGGAGCGGAGAGGGGAGTACATTGGAGTATCCCAGAGCCAACAAGTGCTGGAGCATGTTGTTCTTCCCAGCAATGATAGCCTCGTGACAAGGAGAAGACGTGCAGAGAACGGAGTGTGTCAAGTCGTCTGGGAGTTTGTAAGGAGGGGGATCGATCATCCACCACGACTCGTCCGTCCGACTCTGCTTCAGTCACATTGGAAATCATCTTGCCTTCATTGGGTGGAAATGTCTATGTAATATCGCCCTCACCTTATCATGATCATCTAGTCGTCCAGATCCTGGGAAATTAAGATTCGGACGAAACATATACAGAAAGCTTTTTTTTAAGTCAATTTCAATCTCACATAACGGCAGGCTTCACCAGCAGTCTTCAAGTTCTGCAGTTTGACACCAGAAGAGGATTGTTAAAACTAGACTTCAATCAGGAGTAACTTACGAGCTCTTCCAAGGCACCTTCAATCTCACAGTCGTGAGTGTCTAGTTATACCGATTTCCTGCCGCCCACACAAGTCACTCATGCAGCCGTATATAAATTGACAAATTCGTACCGCAAGAGGCTGAATCGTTGTTCCTCGTTATGTCCTTCGCCCTTTCGCGTGGCTGCGGAGGGCGGTATTGCGGATGTTCAAAGGAGAAATTTTTTTGGGAACATTCCGTGTCCACTTCACTGGCAACGGCAAGAAAATAAATGAGCGTGTTTGGATGGAGTGAAGATAATCGGTGCGTATACGGCAGATAGCGGTTCTTATTACTAGCCGCTGCACTCATATTTCGTCCGATGAAATTGAACATCCACAATCTGGAATCTAGTGTATCACAGGTGGTGGCACACGAGAGTCGAAGGAAAGTCAGAGTAATTATTAGCGAAAATGCCCAAAACAAAAGGAAAAAAAAAACAAGGTCAACGATTGGTGCCGCCTGATGTGGCCTACTTTTCCCTAGCCATGTTAGCATCTACCTTTTCCCTTCCACCGTTCTCCCAATCGTCCCAGCAAAGGGAGAGAAGTACCGTATCCCTCCCCACACATTCTAATTTAGCATCACCATTCCGAACCGCCGATCCATTCCCTATACCCATCGTCTTCCTATCTCGCGGCATCACACGATCCCAGCGCAGGATACCTTCCTTCCGAAAACCCAATCGCTCGGCAAGTCGAACGCTAGGCTCGTTTTGGATATTAGCTGTCCACGAAACGCGGCGAAGTCCAAGCGGTTTGTGTGTCGAATAACCATTTGTCATCCCTACTGCAGGGAGATCAAGGGCATAGTGCAAAAGCAATCCAACGGTGTTAGACGCAACATGCGTCCGTTGGAACTTGGGCAGAATCACCACCGTTCCTATTTCAGTTTTGAGGTGCGAAACGCTCGAACCTTTCAACGCCATGATCCCAGCAAATGATCCACAAGCCGTCGATCTGGCCTGGGAGGCCCGGTCACCACCGGCCCCACTGTCAATGGGTTTGTCATAAACCGCAAAGAGTTGGGATCCTGGGTCTTGCTGAACATCTTGAACGAAATCTGTTACGAAATGCTGGACGTCCCTGAATGGTCCTAAGGACAGGTGTGCGAGTAGATCTGGGTGATGGACTGCCTGTTCGATAAATAGTTCGGCGTGCTTCGAGGGCTAAAACAATTAACTTGTCAGGGTGTAAATACTCCAGCAGTCACGTTTCAAACACACTATAAAGGGAAGTAAGAGAACGCGATCACTCTCCAACCTTTCTGGAACAGCAAAGCAAAAGTTATGGCTGTTGGTGCTTGCCATCTGGGATTTGGGGGGTTAATCTTGATAAGCAGATGAAGAGCTGTCAGCGTCCGCAAAAAGCATTAGCCATCCGATTTCATCAGGACTCCTGCGGTGTGTTACAGATGCCATTACATAATGAGGATCTATTCGATAATCTTTGACACCCCGAAAAATTGCAACCCGGGGCCCAGAACCTAGTTTGTCAAGTCCTGCGAGTGAAGGTCAAGGGAACGCGAATAGGCCTGGAAGGATACGTCAATCCCCCAGTAAACGATGAAGAATGACACATACGTGGTCGTTATTGTGTCTGTACAATTCAAAACCCTAGTCTTCCGCTGCTCAAAGGTTTCATAGGCGAACTGAGGTTCTTCTTTGACTGAGATTTTATATTTTGACACGGTCAGAGTGAGGAAGGCTACAGATTCCGTTTCGCTGAATCTGGACGGTTTGTCAGTGATTGTCAGGAAACGGGCCGTCATACTCGCCTTCTCCCGATACAAGAGCGAGCTCCTCCACTGAACGGCCAAAAAGCATCACGGGGCCAATCTTCTCCCAGGAAACGCTCGGGTTTGAATGAGTGAGGATCCTCCCAGTATCGAGCTAAGGGGACGAAGATCAAAGAGGTTATTTGAAGGGTGGACATGAACCGCACGATTGTAATGTAAAGCGCCGAGATTGAGTATGAGAGGCGTCCCCGCGGGTACAGGAATCGTGGTCTTCTCGCCAAGACTGTTAGTACATGTGAAAACCGTGTCTCTATCCACAACTTTGGGGAAGTGTGACGCCTAGTGCAAATAATTGAGCTATTGTGGACAAACAGGAAAAGGTGAAAGAGACGCAACAGGAGGGAACATGCGAAGAGTTTCGTAGAAAACACTGGCAAAGAATATCCCGTCAGCTAGTACGACACAGTTAAAGTGAATAAACGAACGCCATTGTATAGGTGAGCAAAGGCATTTGGTCATGGGTCTGTCTCTATCGTCAATTCCTTCTCAACCTCAGAGTGGTTACGAAGATCTTACAGGAACATGGCCTTTAGGCACAACCGTACGGATGTGTTGGTATAGCTTTTCTTGTATGTCTGGGTAAAGAGCCAAAAGTCCCAATGCGAAGCATAGTGTATGTCCAGTGGTCTATGGACACAATAAATAAATGTTCTCGAAGGTTCCGGAAAATAACACCCACCTCGATGCCGGCGACGAGGAACATATACATATTGGCAATTAATTCCTGGTGATCCAATTTAACCTCAGACAAATCCTCATTATTAGCTTTCAGTAGATTGCTGAATAGATCATCACAATCAGTGATATCTGCACCCTGATGATCGTCAATCATTTCCTTGATATAAAGCTACAAAAAAGGTGAACTCAGACGATTCATTTCTCAACGAGAAAGGGCACAAACATGCATATCATCAAACCCGTCTCTGACATGTTGAAACCGCTTTGTGAGGCCCATGGCCCATCGAGGGACGGTTATTTTGATAACGAATTCGGTAGTGGCAACCTCTATGGCCTTCCGAAAGGTCATCTTATGTCCTTGCGGGATATCTCCATCATCAAGCCAAGAAAGCCTTCTTCCAAATTCTTGAAACCTTCACAATCAGTACTCTTCCCCCAAGATATATTTGAAAGCGAACCAGCAGCACTGAGTACGCAGAGCGCAGTCTGAGGTTGTAAGTATATTGTGGTTGGATAACTGGACCTGGTTCTCACCGACATTGTTATTTCGGAGCAGTGGTCGACAACGATGCAGTCGCTGTCACCCCAAACTTGTTCGAAGAGTTCCTCTAAGATTTGAAGTGTCTCCTTCCAAACAAGCCTGTTGTTTCTCTGTTGAGACGCCCTTTTAACACATACCTCAGTTATATCTTTGTAAAAATATTACTTACTTCCGAGAATGCAGGGCCTGCTATCTTTCTGTACTTCTTCCATAGCTCGCCTTCTGAAGCAATGATATTGTCTCCGTAAAACTTGATTGGGGTATATTGTTCAAGGAATTTGGGATACAGGTCTCGATCTGAAACGACCTCCTGCTCGATACATTGGTCAAAGGTCGCGACGTTAATTCAGGGATCCAAACCTTGATCACGGCCGGATCTGCTATAACCAAAGCATTCCTTATATATGGGAACAAGGATGTCTGTCGAACTAAACTTTCAGCACATTCGAAGTACTCATAAAAATTTTACCGAAGATATGACATCCCAACCAGCCTGCTTGTAAGCTACGGTGTGCCAGTCCATCAGAGGACGAGACAACAATGAGCTCAATAACTCACGCTCATACTTGTCTTCCAAAGCCCAATTAGTGCCAACAGCGAAGAATTTGATTCTCGGAACGGCAGCAGCAATAAGGCCGATTTCAGAAAGGAACCAGAATCGACCTGGATGGTTTCTGTGGAATTGTGGTAAGCCAATAATTTACCCGGAGTACATCGAAAGACTCACCCAATTGCGCGCCTGGCGTTCTTGAAACGAATTATGATGTGCACCACCCAGACGGTGATGACTGAAGTGATCAACAGAGGTATGTTGATCATGACGGCTTTGGTGAAATGTTGTATTCGACACTTGCCGTGCCGAGCACAGGTTAGTCATACTTTTCATGGCAGCACGGTGCTTGAGCCAGAGTTTTCCTCGCAGATTCTCTTCCCCCCTTGTTCGTGTTTCTGTATCACCTTGGAGGCAGGCGAGGGGACTCTCTCAGCTTTTGGCGCTTGGATTTCGTCAACCTTCGTTCTCAAGATTGGCTCTTCGCAGTGCTACAGGCGAAATTCGGAGATTTCAGCATTTGTCACGACCAAACCATGTTTCAACCTTCTCAACGACTACGCCTTCCTCGAAACTTAAAGAGAAACCAGAGTCTACAACCCCAACTGCAGCGGAGCAGCGGAAAAATGACTGGTCTATCGTCAAAAGATTGATGATTAACGTCTGGCCAAAGAACGATTGGAAAACACGGTTGACAGTCATCATTGGCTTTGTGCTGTTGGTTACAGCGAAAGTGTGTAAAAAAAAGCCCATGTCTTGTTCGTTGATATCGAATTCATCTAGGTTCTGAATGTGCAAGTACCTCAAATCTTCAAATCAATCATAGATTCTCTGAATGTAGACATACACGATTCCTCAACGGTTTGGCTTTTAGCCGGATCCCTGATTATAGGATGTACGATCTCTTGGGGTTTCCTCTTTTATTCAGCCACTAAAAACGATCATCCTTGTTAAGATGGGGCTGCTCGTATCGGGGCAACCCTTTCCGGCGAACTTCTAAATTCTGTTTTCGCAAGCATCAGTCAACGCGCGATTCGAAAAGTGGCGCGAGACACGTTCGAGCACTTGCTGAACCTTGATCACAAATTCCACCTCAGTAGGCAAACGGGTGGTCTTACAAGAGCGATTGATCGTGGAACAAAAGGGATCGCTTTCTTGCTTCAAGCGATAATATTCAGGATTGCGCCTACAGCGTTGGAAATATCCATGGTTTGCGGAATATTGGTGAGTACTTGATGACTCTTTCGTGCTTGGCACCTAATTCGGTTTCCAAGACCTACAAATTTGGTTGGGACTTCGCTGCAGTCACCGTTTTGACCATGGCGGCGTATACCTGGTTCACCGTTCAAACGACTTCCTGGAGGTCTGTCGCAGTCTGGTGCCTTTAGACTTGTTCGAACAAGACTTACACTCCCTTTTAGGACGAAATTCCGCCGGGATGCTAACAAGGCAGATAACAAGTCTGCCACACTCGCCGTCGACGCTCTAATAAATTTCGAGGCTGTCAAGGTACGTTGAAAAGATAATTCGTCACTTATGCAGTCTGAAGTTGATGTTGAATACTTTGGTTTCTACCCAGTAGCACTTCAACAATGAGAAATATGAGATTTCTCGATACGACAAACACCTTGCCGAGTACGAGAGGTGTTCGGTCAAGATTGCGACTTCGCTTGCGTTCCTGAACTCTGGTCAAAATATCATCTTCTCAACGGCTCTTACAGTAGCAATGTTTTTGGCTGCACAAGGTGTGGTTAAAGGTTGGTTCTACATTGGTATTGCTAGGAAATTATGGCTCTGACTCGACTGCAGGAACAATGACAGTAGGAGACGTCGTCATGGTCAATCAACTCATTTTCCAACTTTCATTACCTCTCAATTTCCTTGGTACAATCTACCGAGAAATGAGGCAGAATTTGCTCGATATGGAAGTGCTATATAAACTCGTTGAAGACAACACTCCCAAAAAGGATTCACCTGGGGCGAAGCCTCTAGAACTGAAAGGAGGTTCGATCCGATTTGAAAATGTGGCATTCCGTTATCATCCAGACCGTCCCATTTTCCAAAACATGTCGTTTACTGTCCCTGCTGGAAAGAAAGTCGCCATCGTTGGCCCGTCGGGTTGTGGAAAATCCACTGTTTTCCGCCTCCTTTACCGATTCTACGACCCTTCATCTGGTAGGATCTTCATCGACGATCAAGATGTAACCGAGATCCAACTCGACACACTTCGGCGCGCAATTGGGGTTGTCCCTCAGGATACTCCTCTCTTCCACAGCGATGTCATGCACAATATACGTTATGGGCATCTGACCGCGACGGATGAAGAAGTGGTCGAAGCAGCGAAGAAGGCGAATATTCATGCCAGCATTATGAATTTACCGGATGGGTACAATACGCAAGTGGGAGAGAGAGGTTTAATGATCAGTGGTGGCGAAAAGCAGCGTTTGGCGGTGGCAAGGGTGATGCTGAAGGATCCGCCAATATTGTTCTTCGATGAAGCGGTGTGTTATCCATTTTTCTTTGAAGCCGTCATTGTTCTTATTTTGTATGAAACAAGACGTCTGCTTTAGACGCCCATACTGAGGCGGAGCTTATGAAGAATATTAACACGGCGTTACTGGATAAATCCCGGACGAGCATCTTCATTGCGCATCGGCTCCGGACGGTCATAGAGGCTGACCTTATTATTGTCCTTCAAGAAGGAGAAGTTGTCGAACAGGGTACTCATGATGAGTTGATGAAGCTGAGAGGATTATACTATAGCATGTGGCAACGGCAAGCTTTGCTGGATGGCATGAAGGAGAAGACTTCATAGATCATGGAGCTGTATTCTCGTTCATAAGTCGAACAATGCATGATGCCCTGCTAATCTGGTGAATCTGTTTTAGCACCGGTATTGACGGGCCGAACGTCCTCCCGCTGACCATCATGTCTCAGGACATCCCAGGTAAACCCAAAAAGGCCTTTCTTGAGAAACTATTGACAATTTATATAGCACCGGTTTCTAAGCTCAAGGAAACGGCTAATGCTCTATTCATGAACAAGTGCTTTGCCGAGGCAAACAACATCTACCAGTCGATTATCGAGCAACAAGACAATCTTTCCGTTCAACTCATCAGAATAATGAGGTCTAATCGTGCAGCATGCTTCATCGAACTTGGTGTGGTTATCGGTTATTTCTTCAAAGGAACATAAAATCTTAGTTATTTAGGTGATTACCCGTCTGCCATCGCAGAGCTCGATCAGATTTTCCAGCCGCCTGAATCTGGTCCTACAGCCACCGATGAGCAGAACGACCCTATTTTCCAGAAGGTACATTTCAGGAAGGCGATTTGCCTTTTTGAGCTTGCAAAAGACGTAGAGGCCCTCAATGAATTGGACAAATACCGCGATCTGGTGAACGGAAGGGTGCATGACGCAGAGCCCGGTCTCAGGGCGAAGATCGTACAATCAATAATCATCAGATCACCCAATTTGCAAGAACCTACTGCGAGCACTACCACCTCAACTCCAGTCATGCGACCCTTTGTTTATGAAGTTCGTGTTATAGGAGCAGACGCTCCGATTTCATTGGACTGTACTGCACCTTCGGAGTTGTTCTCGTTCCATCCGAGTTCTCCACGCGAAGCCGCCACCGCGTTTTTGGAAAAACTTGTCAGGGAACATGATAGATCTATCATGAAAATTAAACCGGGAGGTTGGAGATGTTGGAATTGTTCCAAGCGTGCTACAAGTTTGACGCATACTCCGACGATGTACTTGCACCTCTCACCCGAAAAGGGGGGTCCGAAGATCATCGATTTAGTGCAACCTGTTTGCAAGAATCTCAGCCCATGCGATCTGGAGGCCCGACAGATAGTGCACGAGGAACTGACTGGGACCTCTCGGATGTTTACTTAGACCACTGAAGGCATGTTGAGTTTGGGAGGATGATTTGATTTTTTTCTTTTATCGAAAAAAGCAGATGGATAATTTGATGTATTGAGTGTTTATGAAATCCTTGATCTGTAGTTCGAGTAGAACTAGTCAGACTTCTAAGTAAACGTTGCTGCTGTGGTTCAATAGGATTAGGATCCACGAAGATGAATTTCACGTTCCAATCCCCCGATTATTGACTGCAGTTGCGTTTGTCAGTATGATTATAAGGGCACTAGCCTGAGGAACTTGAATGTAGGATCGGTTTTTGCTCCCCACAATCCGCACGACACGCCAGTAATACGTGTTTGTCTTGAAGAATGCTGAGCCTGACTTTTATTTACTAGCTCTTGATATTCCTCTTTCCTTCAACCACATTGCTGTGTTATGCCATTCCGATCGACGCGCTGGTGATACCAAATGACTCTTCGCTATCAGGGTTCCTACTCCCCACACCCGCATCTGAGGGATCCACCGATGCGCAAAACAATTTATGGTACTCACCTCCTCGGCATCGAACCCATGACGCTCAGTGTCAGTAGTGCCGAAGGTCGTGTGTCTGCCAATTTTGTCAAGGAGGGTTCCGATACTCTGGCCCTCCGAATTGACGCTACTGCCGAGGCTTTAGGTTAACAACTAGTGGAAGTATATCGGAGACTCTAAAACATTCCATATATCATATTGGCAAAGTCATATGGCATACTGATAATTAGCCATAGGGATTTCGGTGAGCCACTGAGGAGAAAAAAAAGCAGCTCGTCATCAGCGGCAAAATTGTGTCCTAAATAAGTGGTTAGATGGGTGACGAGCAACAGGCAATAGCAAAACAGACAATGTGATGCGAACTCCCAACTGCAGCTTCTAGTTTGAGAGAAGTGGTCTCGTTCTGTTCGCCCGCCTTTCGAATTATTCGGTTATGAGTAAAGAGTTTGAAGAATAGATCCACAAACCGAGTTAACATCTTTGGTGTAAGGCTCTCCAGCTTGTAGATATTTGCAAATCAGAGCTCTAACGTCCTCATCGTCTATTACACTAAGGTCCGGACGAAGGCCATTGGCAATGAGAAGATCCAAATCATCATCATCGATATTTTCGAAGGGTAAATGTCCCGTATAAATATGCCAAATCGTCACCCCAGCAGCATACGCGTCGTCTGCACGAGTTAAAGGAGATCGTGCTTTCATGGAAGAAGGGGAGACATAGTATACTGTCGAGGGGTTTCTGCGGGGTGGTTCCGAATCCAGCACAGCCTCAGCAAAATCAATGAATCGAAGACCAGATTAGATGGCTTTACGTCTCCATGAATGATGCCTTTGGTGTGTAGCCTGTCAAGCAGAGCACAAAACTGTTGGATTACAGACAGACGACGCTCAAAGATCTCGGGAGAAATATTGTCTTCTTCACCTTGAGTAAGGCATTGTCCAAGCCGAGTGATAAACCCATTAATCACCCCGTTGTTGAAGAGGCGGCCGACAACAGGAATCGCACAGTCCTCGCCAGCGAGATGTACCATATCGACTTCACGAGCGATTTTTTCTTTATCAACGTCGCCTGAATTCGGTTTCAATATAGTCTTGATAGCAAGCTTCTCGTGATAGACATCCAGATATGAATTACGCGAAGCAGACAGATTCCTGCATTCGAGTAATTTGTTGCAAAGGTCTGATGGCCATGAGCCCGCGAAGAAAGCTTGAGACATTACTTACAGTCGTTCCGGAAAAGGATGTTTACGGCGTTTTCCGAAAATCAAAAATGTTCAAAAATAGTGATAATTCAGAAAATCGAAATAAAATGCTGGCCGTGCTATTCCATGGATCTTTTGTTAGCCAAAGTATACCAATAGATCCTA
>Ga0307517_10010846_pt1 | contig 12700 bp, 4 predicted proteins | sample 23_EM_MG_FD_194515 | JGI IMG/M metagenome (GOLD analysis project Ga0307517, IMG submission 194515) | Populus trichocarpa ectomycorrhiza microbial communities from riparian zone in the Pacific Northwest, United States - 23_EM | ecosystem: Host-associated > Plants > Roots > Unclassified | place...
AGGTAAGTGCATGGTAGGGGGTCATAGGTTCGGAATTAGATTAATGAAACAATAGGATGAGAAGTGTTTATCAAAGATGGTGACAACGAACCATCTATGTGCCTTTCATTTTCTACCAAGGGAAGCGATTGCTCAATCAACTTGTTCAAAGTTTGACATGTTGATTTTATGTTTAAAAATCAGACATTTTAATATAATAACTACTCAAACTTCTTTATTTATAAATAATTTAAATATTAGATAAATTATTATTAAATAATTCATATGTGAAATGTATATGTTTACACCGTTTATTTTACAGCACATCCGAGTCGATCTATCTTTTTTATTAGCCTTTGAACAATTATTTCATTTTAATTATTAGACTTTTTTTTTTGTTTTCATCATCTCATGTTATGATTACATTATTTTAAGTTTAATAATTTATTTCGGTTCACATGCTATAAAAAAAATGTCATGGCATTAAATTAAAGCTTGATATTACAAAATAGAATTTAAGTTTATTAATTAGAAAAGAAAATCCAACATTGAGGATTAAATAACTCTTTAAAATGCCAAACTCTCCCTCAATAGTGTTTTATATGAACAATATTGAGGATTAAATAACTCCTTTTTATTTTTTTTAATGAATGGTTCGTAAACTTATTCAAGTGATATCGAACACCATGTAAAGGAGAAATTATTTCTCTTTGAATGTCGTAACTGATATCACCGTGATAATATTTATATATAAATAAGAATAAAATATATGCTTATTTCATATAATAAATATTTTATTTTATACCTTTTTGAATTTTTAGACCACTTGATTTTAATATTGCATCACCTAAAACACGTGAATCGTGTACACTTCCTTCCCAACGAGCTAAAACATATGTAAACCTCAAATCAAAATTTATAGCTACTAAAACATTTCCGGTTGTTTCTTCTTTTCTACCTTGAAACTTCTCTTGAATTTCAATAAGAATATTTAAAAGAACATGGTTATCATTAATTACTCTCACACAATTCTATATAAATATGAAACAATAATGATAAACTTTTTCTTCTTGACGTAATTAATTAATGTATAAAAATATTAGTATTATTCTCATACCTTAAAATAAAGATAAAATCTTTGATTATTCATTATCTCTACAAGAATCATATCCTTTGGGTGTTTAATAAGGTGTTTGCACAACTTAAAAACAACCTTTAAAATAATTTTAAAATAACGATGAATAATTTAAATATACCTATAGTAAATATCACTAACAAAATGAAATTTTGGGTCTCATCCCATAATTTATAAGAACACAATCGCATGCTCCCTAATAAACACAATTTTAGTTTATCATAATAGGTCATGACTTGTGAAGAAGTCACACAAATGATAAAATATATGTGGTTCTGTACGAATTTGTTCGACACAATATCTATTACCTCGATCCAAAATGTTATTCATATAGAATTCTCTTTGAGCAACTACATTTATAGGTGATTCTCTTAGTATATAATTCTATTTTCTTCTCGTTCAATAATAATAACCCTTGCAGCTAGAGTGGATACAGCTGCTCATATACATGTTGTATGAATAGACTTACTATCTATTATAACAAGCAAGTGAAATTCTTGGATAATAAAGACATTTTTTTTTTGTTAAAAATAGTGGATGGCAAGTCCATTGTTAGAGGACCCAAAGAAATATTAATCATGGTATTACAATATAAAAGGCAACAAAAAAAATATTGCTTTGCAAGTGTAAAAATTCCAAACCAGAATAACTCAACACAACACCACCACAAAACACTCTTTATGGCTCTATCTTAAGAAACCACACCCAACCACCAACCTAGCTACTACATTATGTTGCAGCCCACTCATAAATATCAAATTAAAAGTGTTCAAAGTCATAAGTTAATGCATGGTGGTCTATTATATATATATATATATATATATATATATATGTATATATATATATGGGCTTTGAGGTTTGTGGGCTTGTTGTTCCTCTTGTTTTGTTTTTGAAGAGGGAAGCAAGAGGCAACTATATTATAAGTTTCTCAGAGTCAAATCTGAAAGTCAAAAAACTACCCCGACTTTGCCTTGTCTTGTTGTCAGCACGAGAGCTCCAACAAAGAATGAGTTGATAGCTTAACAAATCAGCATCAATATAATCGTAAAACGACTAATGACCCCCCACACGCAAACACTTTCTTGACCAAACTCTCTTCTTCAATCACAACAAAAGTTACAAAAGAACAAGAATTGGTGGGCTGGTTAATGAGCAATCATAGCAATTATTAGCGCATTTAAACAAGAACAGGCAGGTAGATTAATTAGCATTTACCATCCCACAATAACCACACCATTAAAAATAAAAATAAAGATTACCCACAGCTCAGCATTTAAAAATCAAGAAGCAAAGAAAAATTGTGTTGAAAAATGCACCCTTTTTTTTTTTATAAGAAAAAGGAACTTCCCTGGAGATAAAAGAAAAGAGAGAGAGAATAATTTCCACGTATTTTTACAATCTATAGATAATAAGAAAACAAGGCAACACCGCACGACTATCAAATACCAGCAACTCGCCATTATCCCCACTCACCGAGTCAAACCCGACCCGACAGTCATCTATCAACGAATCAAAACCGATTTGCTTTGTAACCCGACCCGCTACGACCCGACAAACAAGCATTGCTCTCCTTCCCCTACCAGCACCAGCGCTCTCATGAGCTCCTCCACTGCCGGAGAACGTGCAAACCACTGCCCCTTTTCCCCCTGGGAAAACCCACGCAACACCACGCGCGTCATGTACACCTCCAGCGGGACCCAGGCAATAAAACCGCATCATCTCGTTTCCATCGGCGACGCACCTTGCATTCTCCTCCCACGTGGTCCCACCCGACAACCCGGCCCGGGTTTTAACAATGTCTCGGTATTCTTCAAATCGGGTCACCGTTCTGGGCCCGTTTTGCACTTTGAAAATCATCTCGATCCGACCCGGAAATGATTTATTGCTCCAACTCGTGTGAAAGATAATCTCTACCACATTTCTCGAAGGGTGTCCCTCGGGCAGCTCGGCGAGGACAGGGAAAACCGGGTCAGGGTTGCGGGCTGACCGAGAAAGCGTCGGGGGTGTAGAAACGTGTTCAGGTTTGGGCTTTTGTTGGTTCTGATTGATAGGATGGTGTTTAGGTTTTGGTTTCTTGGTTTTGGTTTCAATAATGACATCTTTAATGATTTTTGAAGAGGTTTTCCTGCAACTGGAACTGGGCAGTAAGTGTTTGGGGTTCGGGTTAAAAACATCATCAAATGCTCTTGACTTACATTGCAATGACTTAACCCACCCGCCCGCCATTGAACGGACCAACCTGCAGATTAATGGTTACTTCCAGCAAAACAAATACTTGCTGTAAAGTTAAAGGACTCGAAAAGAGAACAAGAACGAGAGGGAGAGGGAGTTTCTTGAATTCTTGTCTTTCTCCTTCTATCTTGAGTTTCCTGGGTTAGAGTTTTTGGGGTTGTGTTTGGTGTTTGGTTTTCTTTTTCATGACAGCAGAGGTGAGGAGTTTGTGTTGTGTAATGTAAAGAATGGCATGGAAGGGACATGGCGCGATAATAAATGGACTGCCCCTGCCTCTTTCTCACGCTCACGGGGTATGTTTTTGAAATGACGATAATGACCTAGATAGGTTTGATCTCTGATTGCCCACGTGCGCGCGCGTTTTGTTTGTTTAATTTGGTTTTCCTGACGTGATAGATAGAAAAGGAACAGAAGAACGAACGTTGCTTTTTGTGGTTTCTTCCGGTAAAAAAAAGAAAGAAGAGATGTGGTTCAGGTGAATTTTCTTTTTACCACAGGTAAATATTTTGGGTTTCGAATGGTGGAAGGTAAAGGTTTAAACTTTTTATTGGCCTCATTTGCCGGTTTTTAATTTAATGCTGTAATTCTTGATCGTTATTCTCATTCTTGAGAGGGAGAATGAAATTGCCATATCTTTTCGAGTTAAGTATCCTCTCTCTCTCTCTCTCTCTATGTATGTATGTATGTATCCATATAAAGTAAAGAAATTTGGTTGCTTTGGAAAGGATCATCTCATCAATACCTTTTAATTTCATCTTTAATGCCTTTTTTCAGTACAATTTCGTTTATATCGTTAAAATATTTTTTAATGTTCTAGAAAAGTACTAGATACCCCGCACTACATTGTGGGGTTAAATTATTATTATTTTTATAAAGAATAATTTTAAAAAAGATTTAAATTTTTTTATTTTAAAAGCAACTTTATAAAAAGAACTAAGTCAACCCGAGTTAATCCATTAAACTCATGACCCTATAATGAGATTAGAATAACTCAATATAAAAAAACAAAGAAAATCACAAAATTTATTTTTAAAAAAATTAAAAACAATATCGAATGATGAAATAAAAAGAAAATAAGTAAAAAAAAAACAATGTCAACCTGCACTCACTTTCCAAAATCGTAACTCATGTCGTTAGACCGGAAGTATCCTATATGAAAAAATCACGAAATACAGTTTCCAATCAATTAAATATTGAAGGATGAAATTGAAAAAAATAATAATTAAACTATACAAAAGAATCCAAAACAACAAATAGAAATTAAAAGAATGAGGATCAACATTGAAATAAAAAAAATTAGAGGACTATCATTTTTTTTATTGAAGGATAAAAAATAACAATTAAAAGAATAAGGATAAAAATAAAAATAAAAAATAAATTAGAGGACAACTACAAATTTTTGATTGAATGTTGAGATTGAAAAGAAAAATTAATTTAACAAAATTACAATTAAAAGAATGAAGATCGAACTTGAAAAAATAAATAAATTAGAGGATAACTATAATTTTTTTATTGAAGGGTGAAATTGAAAAGAAAAATCAATTTAACAAAAGAATAAAAAAAATCAAAACATTGAGGATGAAATTGAAAAAAAATAACATATCACTAATTGAGATTAGATGGTGAAATTGAAAATAAATTAAAATTTTACAAAGGGACCAAGAGCAAAAATAACACCGACACGTGCCACCCCAACAAGAAGAGGTCGGCGCAACGCTTCCAATGACATGATAGAATAGAGATTTTGTCTAACGAGAGGTGTTACACACACCACCTGAAAGCTGTAAAATTCTTGATTTTAATGGTTTACTATGTTTTTAAAATAAAAAAAACTTATTTGTCTTCAAATAATTTAATAATAACTAATAAATTTTGTAAAACAATCTAATTACCTCCAATAGCCATAACCGGTAAAAAAAAGTTTTATGGGAAGAGGAAAAACTGTTATTATAATGTTGTAATGAACAATGTTTTCCCAATAAGTTGTAGCTTTTGATAATGTACCGTACGTGGAGATTAATTTGAATAGGAGTGATAAAAGTGAACCACATGTATGTATGTATGTATGTATGTATGTATGTACATTCGCTTCTTTTCATTCTTAAACAAAAAAAAAAGGATAGTTTTCTGGTTTTGACTTCTTTTTCAGAAAAGAAAAAAGCAGTGAGGTATTTATGGCTTTCTTTGGAGTTTGGAATCCCACACCCACTTAAATCTGTCAAGCCCTATCAACCCTGTATTCGAAGATTTCTTTAGTCTGAGATAATTAATAGCATTTAATTTGCAAATTGATCTGTGCTCAACGAGAAAGAAAATTATAATGATCCTTCAATATTTTTTATTTTTGTTGTGGTTTGTTAATAATAGTTAATCACCCTAAATCGATCGGTAAAGCTGCTTGTCTTCGAGCTATATGATCGCAGATCACCGGTCAACAAAGGAAAGGAAATATTATATGTCTTCTCTTATTTGGTAAATCCCACAATATCATTCTGACGTCCCTTTCTCATTTTAACCTTGTTGTGGACATTTTTATTAGAAAATGCTGAGTAGCTTAAAGTTCATGATCAGTTCTCATTTCGGGCGTACCATCCATCTGCCCTAAACATAAAAAAAACTTAATTATTCTGCATCAACATAGTATAAATTAGTTAGCACTCAATCCAGTCCAGTCATTTTCCATTAAAGGCCAGCTGATCTGCCATCTGGTTTTGAATGCTTCGCGTCTAGCTTTGTTTCTCCTTCAAATCAAAGGAACATTAACTATAAACAGTTTTCTTGGTGGGGCTGAAGTTTCAATGCAATAGGAAACCCTATGGGACCCCTCCAGGTTTTTTGTTTTGTTCTTTATGCATTATATATTGACTCACCTGCACCATATATAGGCAGTCTTGACAAGTTTCTCTATGATCAGCATTAGCGCTTTCAATATCAAAGAACGAAATAATTAGTTACAGAGACTTGTTTGAGTGATATACTTAAGAGTACTTGTGCCTCCATGCATTATAAGTAATCCCCGTTGTGTTCACGACGGAATTCAAGAATTTTTTCGGTGGCAATTTTCTATTTTACGTCTAGAAATTAATTAATTCCTTGCATTAAAAAAAGAAAAGTATGGAGGACCAAAGAGGTGGAATCTTTTATTGGAGTTTGAAATGGTACAGGTGAGAGAATAGAAGAATAGAAAGAGAATGGAAACTGCAGAGAACGCAATATCTAAAAAAGCACTGAAATTTAAACTAATATATAAAACGACAATTTGTCTTCCACATTTATTTTTCTTTTTGGATTTTAATATTCCTGATATCAACCAGCATCATGAGCTAGACTCAAGATAGGTAGCAGGTCGCTATTCAAAATGTTTGGTGCTCATTGGGATAATGGCTAGCGGTTATGTTAGGAGGCGACAGCATTGATTTGTGTAACCCTAACAATAATTTTATATCCATCTTTTCCATGGCAAGCAGTACTTACATGGCTCAAGTCCTTAGAACCGGTGACTGATATGGACGCCCATTTAGCTATCGTAGCAGGAAATTTGAATCAAGCAATACCCGAACAAGTCTTGATTATATGGTAATAATGAGATTCCATACGGTCATTTGATTAAAAGAAGTGCAAGAGGTTTGGCATGGAAATGGTTAGGGCATAAAAGCTAAATATTGGTGGGTGAAGGTGGGGTTGGGGTTGGGTCGCCAGCCTTAGCTCTCACGCCTGTAGAATCTATTTGAACTCCGGGAACTGCGTTGAATGTGGCGTGCTTGGTTTTTAACAAGCCCCCAGAATTTCTACTTTTTAGCCTCTTCAGTCTTCACCACTTTTGTTTCGAAAATGGTATGCATGTTTTAGTTTCCTTGGAGAAGCTTGTCTAACCATAAGTCCTACTCGCTTTACTTCTAAACTTCTAGGTCTCCTTCATAAACTTTACGAGACCTAAATGATTTTACCTCTTAACTTTTGTGCCCGTAGTGGGGACTTGTGTGTTTTGCTTTTACCTCAGTACTAGGTAAAGTATTCTATGTTATCATTAGCGATGTTTATGAATATAGTTATTGTGGATTTGAATCCGTATCTAACATAATATGTGATATTTTACGATTAATAAACCAACTCATTCAATTTGTTTTAGATCCAGACGAGTTAGATATTTCAGGTTGATCTATTTTTTTATGAATATTATAGATATTCATGAATTAAATTTATATTGCTAATTTTTATGGGTTCATATTTAGATATAGACCTATAATATGGACTGTAGATGTCATGACACCGCTAATATTATGTTTAATTTTTATACCTTACACCACCATTAAATTTTAGTTACCCCCTTTCCTTCCAACAAAGAGACAAGCTCTTTTTTATTACGTTAAATAAATATAATAAGAGTCTCTTTTTTATTACGTTAAATAAATATAATAAGAAACTCACTAACAAGAGCTTTGAAGCCGAAACATTTATATAAAAAAATAAAAATAAATGCTTTATCCATAAACTATCAAATATAAAGACAAAAGGAGTATAGGGTATACATGTTGATCGAGTTTTATAAATCTCGTCTCGCCACTCGATTCATGATATCCATTTTTTAGGTTTTTTTGACACACTATCATCTATAATATCCACATTATCCAACTTTGACAGGTTGGATAGTGCAAATATTACAGATGAGCCGAGTTTCCTGAACACCCCTAGTAATCTCATGTGCTCTCATGTTTTGGTTCAAGTCATGAGAATAGGATAACTCGATAAAAAAAACAAAGAAAGTCACAAAGTCTATTTTTTTAAGAAAACCAATGTCAAATGATGATATTGGAAAACAAAATAAGTCTATAAAGAAGATGTTAACCCGCGTTATCGTTCCAAACCTGTGATTTAGGTCATTAGACAAAAAACACTCCACTGGAAAAACCATGAAGTTCAATCCCATACCAATTAAATACCAAGTGATGAAATTGAAAAAAAAAATTAAATTATACAAAAAAAATCTAAAAAATAATAATTAAAAGAATATGTGTCATTCTTTTTACTGGTTTAAGTATGCTCAAAGCATATGAAGAAGATAAAGATATGAATACCAAAATGATTAGATAAAATATTCTTTACTTATATTATAGTTAGTGAACATATATTTATATCCATGAATCATATATACTTATATAATGGTTAGTGAACATATATACTTTCTAGTCAAGAATGCTTGAGAAAGAGTGATGGGGGGCAATAATGATTGCATTTGCTGCTTTTGTGACCATATATTGCTTTACTTCTAGATTTTTTTGTGTACCTACTCTAAAAATGCTCTTCATAGTGATGAGAACAACTATTGGATGGACTCAAAGAGAGATGATGCTCCTCTTACTCTCATGCATATCATTTTGACATGTCTCTTCATAGAAATGTAGTTGTTTACATGCATTAGAACACTATCAAAATTCTTATATTTACCAATGGATTTTTCATCGGCATTTGTACTATCATTTCGTTGGCAATTAATTTACCGACGAAATCACATTCGAAAATGCTTTGTCGGTGAATCATTTATCGGTAATTTTTTATATCGGTAAATCCATCGGTAATAAAAATATATTAATATCGATGGATTTACTAACGGGAAAAGCGCAAAAAAAATATAAAATTACCCGCTTCATTCTGTCAGTATTTCCCTCAGGAAGATTGTCATATAACCAAAACACCATATGCAATTATGTCGGTGATTATTTAAAAATATTTTTAAAAAATCTATTTAACAAAACTAGAAAATAATTGAATTAATATAAATCAACACTTCATAATACTCAGAATTGAGTTGCTTGGAAAAAAGAAGAAGAAAATCAACTCAAATAAATTTACAACAAATAAATAACATAAAAAAATAAAACAGCAACAACATTGATCTCATATGAAAAAAAATCCTACAACAACATTCATACAATTATTAAGAACATAAAAATTAAAAATTAAATAAAAAAATATAATGAAAAAAACACAAAAAAAGAAGAAAAAAGAAAAATCTTACTTTAATGTAGTTGCGAGTGAAATTTAGAACAGAAAAAAAAACAAATTCATAAAGTATATTAATTAAAAAATACCGAGAAGAGAAAAGAAAAAAAAAAGAGAAGAAGACATACTTGGGAATGGAGGAGAAGAGGAGTTGAGGAGAGAAGAGAAGAGAAAGAAAGAAATGGATGTTGATGTTTTTTATATAAGGGGAAGAAGAAGAAGAAAAGCAAGAAGTTAAAAAAAAGGTTTGTCTGTTGTTAAATAAGGGATTCTATTTATTGAAGCATTCTATCAACGGTTTTACTGACGGATAATTAAATATTAATATTTTTAACCATTCCGTCAGTGATTTCATCTATAATATTTAATTTAAAATTTTAATTTAATCAAAATTTTTCAGAAACCGTTAAATATCACTGATGACTTTTTAATCCGTCAGTGATTCTATCTGTAATATTTAATTTAAATTTTCAATTTACTCAAAAATTTTCAAAAACCCGCCAAATATCACCGACGACTTTTCAATCCATAGGTGATTTCGTCTGTAAAGAACAGTAATTAATAGTGTAATTGGAAAGTGAACAGTTCTAGAGCTCTCTGAAAAATACCGATGGAATGTTCCGTCGATGATTCCGTTTGTAATTGACATGATGCATAGTATCAAGGAGAAGTGAATAATTTACCAACGATTTTACCGATGAAATTAATTTCGTTGATATAAATGACACGTCATCATATTTTTTGGCTTTATTTTAATTTTTTTTCTCATCGTAATTCCATCAGTATATAATACCGAAGGAATATTTCTGTCGGTAAAATTCACTGTAATTTACCGATGAAAATATCCTGTCAGTATTTCCATTAGTATTTATCAATTTTCTATAGTGGAAGGTGGAGTTAAGGCTCCCAAGGAAGAGGCAATAACCTAAGTTGCTTTTATGTTGCTAAAAGAGTCTCTATGCACATTCTCATTTGTTGGGCTAGTTGATAGAGATTTAAAGATGTTGATGGGCACTTATGATGTGGAGATTTGTAACCCTCCAATGTCTTGGAGTTTTTGGGTTATATGATATGGAGAAAAACTAGAAAATTTATATAAAAAAAATGAAATGATTTTTGTTTAATATTTCTTAGAAACAACACTAATAAGAAGCAAACCTAATTGAATTTGGGCCTTTCAATGACAAATAACCAGGTTGTATGGTTGAAAAGGAAAGATACACTATAAGTTCAAGAAAACCTACAAATTAATTAAGTATGTTGTGTTGCTTACAAAACCCTTCAAAGCTTAAGTTAGTGAGATGAATAAGAAAGAGAATAATCCTTTTCATATGTATTGTATGTTTAGAGCTTAACAAAAAAGATAAACATGTAAATACCTAAATATTAGAAAGAATATTCCATGCTTACCTGGTGGTTCAAAGATGCATATTTATATACATGAACTTGCATCATCTACCGCGGGGAAAACATAAACAATAATTTATGAGATGTTTGGAAGTGCAGTTCAACCATGTTTTTTTAAAAAATTAAATTTTTTTACTTCAAATTAGTTTTTTTGATATTTTTAGATTGTTTTAATACATTCATATCAAAAATAAATTTTTTTAAAAAATAATAAAATATTACTGTAATGCATTTTCAAGCAAAAAAAAAAAATTTAAAAACCAATCTATATCATTATCTAGAACACCCCTAAAAAAAACGTTTCGTAGGAAGGTTTGACAAGTAGAAGATATTCAAAGGCTTAAATTGATTGAGTTGATGCATACTTTGACCAACTTCGAGCCATGAGATAATCAAAGCATTTTTAGGAGAACTAATGCAAATGAATTAAATGCACTTTAGATCTCCCTCCTTCGCCCAATAAATGAGATATTATTTCTTGATCTACTATATTTCTCATTCAAAGCCTCATAAATGCCGCTTTGGAGTTTTCCCTTCGATGCCTCGTTGTCATCCCAATTTTTACCATTTCCTGCCAAGAATTTCCTGAGGAACATGTGACCCCTTCGTATAATTTTATTATCCTTACATCTGTATTAGCTCTCTTATATAGCAAGAGCTAGTGAGTTTATGGATTTCTTTATCGAATTATGTGATAATTAAAATAATTTATAGCAAGAAAAAAACGATTATATTTTGGGGAAAAAATGTATTCATGTATTAAAAAATGTTTTTTCTTTTAATCATGCATAACTTTTTTATCTTGATAAAAAAAAATATCTTTTTTATTAGCAACATGGTTTTTTCGAATATAGATTTAAGTGGGTGATTTTTAAATATTATTTTAATAAATTTATTTTAAAATAATTCATTATAAACTATAAAATAATTTTTTTAAAAAAGCTATTTTCAAGATAAATTTATTAGCATTAAGATAAATATTTTAAACTCAAGTGTATGATCTTAAGTCCTTTTTTAAATGAATGTACCACATGCTATTTGATTGGACAATTAATATGCTGTTCACTATATCAAAAATTGGGGTCAGAGTATTTTTAGTCTTTAAAATCTAAATTTTAATTTATTTTTATTTAAAATAATTTTAAAAATATTATATGAATCTCAATAACTCTATTTTTAATTTTAAAACATCTTTTAATTAGTTGAAAAACTTGAAATCAAATCAATTTTTTTAAAACAAAAAACTTTAGAAACTTAGATATATTTATTTTTTTCGATATAATTAAAGACTCAAACAATCTCTATTAAACTTAAATTTTCAAGATAAATTTATTAGCATTAAGATAAATATTTTTTAATGGTTGTAATTTGACTAATTTATATCTTTCTTTCTTTTTTTACAATAATTTGACTAATTTATATCTTATTATATTGGAGAATAAGAGTTATAAGCAACTCAAATATTAAGGAATGAGAGCAACCATTGCACTAAACAGCAACCCGATATCAATAAACCAGACAAGAACTGCAGTGATAGAAAAGAAAAGGTACTTAAAATAATAACACTGTCAATTATCGGAACGTTTGGGAACGCGGCTGCGGCTGCGTTTTCAAAAAATTTAATTTTTTTTTTTTACTAAAATTTAATATGGTTTGTATGTTTTGAATCGTTTTGATGTGCTGATGTCAAAAATAATTTTTAAAAAATAAAAAAACATCATTAGCATATATTTTAGCACGAAAAGTTATTTAAAAAGCACCCATAACTACATTGTCAAACACGATATGAAGGAAAATGAAAAAGACAGTGGGGCAAGGTCAGAAAGTCCAAGAAGCCACAAAAATCGTTTGATCAGTTGAGGAGTGATTATCGGATAAATCAGAACAATTTAGTTTTGACTGTCCAAATGGAAACAAGACGTGACAAGGAAAGGACTCTGATCATCA
>Ga0307517_10010847_pt1 | contig 12700 bp, 19 predicted proteins | sample 23_EM_MG_FD_194515 | JGI IMG/M metagenome (GOLD analysis project Ga0307517, IMG submission 194515) | Populus trichocarpa ectomycorrhiza microbial communities from riparian zone in the Pacific Northwest, United States - 23_EM | ecosystem: Host-associated > Plants > Roots > Unclassified | place...
CTTCCTCGGCTCCCTGTTACTTAATTGACCAAGGGTTCCGTCCGTTCCGTACATTCAAATAGAAAGTGTTCTTCGATGGTAAGTATTTATTAGCGAAGCCTCTCCTGAGGTCCAGGCATGAACTTTGACGCTTCTTAACCAAATAGCATCGACCCACAATATAATACAAACTGATGGGATCAGTCCCGAAGAAGCGAATAAGCGACTATTCTTGGCCTGTGCAGTCAACCACATATAAACCATGTTGACCATTCGTGGTGCCCCAGTGGCTCCTGCCCAGTCATTCTTTTTCGCTTTTCCTCGATGTGTTTTCTTCGTCTCCTCGCCAGCTTAGGCGTCCTCTCTCTTATACCCGCCGTTCTTTCCTTTGGCTTCCCGTATGGCTCCGAGAAGGTTCGGGGCGTCAACCTAGGCGGGTGGCTCGTCTTGGAGGTACAGTCATGGCATAGCTCTGAATCCGCATAAACCAACTTCCCCTCAGCCTTGGATCACCCCTTCACTCTTTGACAACACCGGTGACCCGAGGATTATCGACGAGTGGACCTTTTGTCAGTACCAAGACCGTACCAAGGCCACTGAAATTCTCCAGGCTCACTGGAACGCATGGATCACAGAAGCAGATTTTGCCGCCATTGCCGCAGCTGGGTAATAATCCCCCTTCATTCATGACATTCGCCTGTTTACGTTCGTGTTTAGGCTCAACCATGTCCGTGTGCCAATCGGATATTGGGCCTTCGACACCTCCGGTGGAGAACCATTTATCAACGGACAAGTCGATTTCCTTTGGAAGGCGGTCAGTTGGGCTAAGAATCACCGTCTCAAGGTTATTATCGACTTGCATGGTCAGTCCCAAAGTCTAATTCCTGAATGGACATTAATTAACCCTTCGATCGCAGGAGCACCTGGTAGTCAGAATGGGTCTGTTAAAATTATTATATTCCTATTCCTGATCCTCGCTAATGCCTCGTTATGAAGCTTCGATAATTCTGGCCAGAAAATGACAGATCCGTAAGTTCCATCACCATGTACAAATCATAAATCTTATCCGCACTCAGGACATGGCAAACCAAGCAAAGTAACATTGACCGCACAAATGCTATTATCAAAACCTTGACTTCCATGTTTGCTGATATTCCGAGTGTCGTGCCTGTGATCGCCCCGCTGAACGAGTAAGCGTACCCCAATATTACCCGAATCTCGCTGACCGTTTCTTTCAAGGCCTGCTGGCTTCTATAGCCAACAAATGCTGGACGTAACTAAACAGTTTTGGTTAGACAGTTACGAAAGTATTCGGTAAGGATTCAGATACTTCTCTTCTCTTGGTAGCACATTGACCCCACCTCTAGACGCCCTGACGGAGCTTCGAAGGAAAGCAATACTGTCGTTATGATACACGATGCTTTCCAACCCATTTCTTACTGGAAAGAATTCATGCAACCTCCCAAATATGATGGCGTCGTCCTCGACACTCATATTTACGAGATGTTCACTGTCGCTGTAAGTTCTTTGCTTTCGAATACTGAGTACACTGCCTGACCCCCAAGAAAGGGCAACCAAATGAGTGATTCACAACATATCCAATCCGCCTGCAGCCACGCTGACGACCTTACCTCGACCCCTTTCTGGGTTGTCGTTGGTGAATGGACGCCTGCGGCCAACGATTGTGCTAAATACCTCAACGGCCGTGGTGTGGGCTCGCGCTACGATGGCACCTACCCTGGGTCTACTCGTGTGGGCAGCTGCCAAGGGCTGACTGGCAATGCGGCAACTTTCAGCGACAGTTACAAAGATTTCTTGCGTCAGCACTGGGAAGCGCAGGTGATCACTTTTGAGAAGGCCCAGGGATGGCTTCAATGGGCGTGGAAGACGGAGCAGACGGATGAATGGAGTTATCAAGCTGGTTTGTTGAATGGATGGATTCCATCCAATCCGACGAACTACCTCCACCCCAACATTTGTGGATAAAAAAGGCAGGAGAAGCACATCGAGATTATCTGCGTTATTGGACACCTATTCACGGGAGATTTGGACCATTGGCAGACTTCCGTACAACACTCGTTACCTAACACTGTTCATGTAGTGCACTCGAGCACGATTCCCAAGTTTGTTAGTTTACACCCTTTAATTGTTATGTACGATTGGAACGCGTCGGGAAGTACATGACTAGTACATGGCACACGGCAATTCAAGAATCAAGATCCTCCTTTTGCATTGCCTTTTCAGGCTGACTCCTGATGCGAATTACCATGGCCATTAGATCACATTTATTTTCGAATTTCCTTAGTACACTCAGGAGTAAACATGTAGCAGGTGTCCGACTGTAACAAGGAATTCATCTACAAATTATATGGATATTACAATTCCTATTGACGGTTTGCATGAGATGCACGCAAAGCTGTATTGGCAAATTCGAGTACATCAGTCCCTAGGTAGATGATGTTTAAGAAGACTCAGTGGCAGCCGCAGTGATGCGACTGATGATCGCAACCTCAGGCTTCCCACCAAGAATTCTTGTTGGAACACAAAGGACTTATAAGTTCCTTATTCAGAATGTTTTTCTGTTCACAGCCCCTAAAACCAGTTGTAGTGCCTGGCAACACGTATCATCATGGGTCCAATAGCGTCCGATAATGTTGCGATCGATCCACTGTGATGATTGATTTTCTGGTTTTCAAGAAGAAATTGCTACAAAAACCTATTCAGACAATGGGAATGGAACATCTCTGCCCTCCTGCTCTGCGTCATGGCCTATGATCTCTCTGTCCTGCAGTCTTTCTTCATCGCTTTCATCACCGTAGTCGCGACAAAACTAGGCTATGACTTGTTGAAGCGAAATGCAAGACTGCTCCAATACCCCCCTGGCCCGAAACCAAAATTCTTAATTGGAAATGCCCTAGACTTCCCTAAGGACGGTGGCCAAGTCTTTGCCGAGTGGGGCAAAAAATTCAACAGTATGGTTTGGCTCTCAGTGATTTCTTATGCCTGTCTGAAGCTTGATATATGATAGGCGACATACTACATGCCAGTGCCTTTGGAAATCACGTAATTGTGATTAACAGTCTCAAGATGGCGGAGGAAGTATTCGAAAGGAGAGCGCAGCTCTACAGCGACCGTCCAGTGATCCCGGTTGTAGAAGTGTAACGCATTTTCGACCACTGCCCTTTCCTTGTATTAATCCAACTTTTAGTCTTGGCTGGGAGTTGAATACCGGTTTACTCAGATATGGCGACCTTTGGAGGCAACACCGTAAAATGTGTTGGCAAAATTTCCACAGCGCTGCAGCCCGTAAATACCATCCCATAGAACGCGAGCGTGTTCACCTCTTCCTGCGCAATGTGTTGCAAGAACCAGAGAGTCTTTTCGAACAAAATAAATTGTAGGTCCTGCTAATCAAATAAGTTATCTGCATTGCTTACTTGACGTGTGCTTCTTCTTTTAAAGGTTGTCGATTTCAATGGCGATGTTAATGATGTATGGCTATGCTCCAGAATCGCTCGACGACCCCATTATTCACTTAGCTGACGAGGGGGCAACACTTGCGGCGACTTTACTTCAGCCTGGTGGCACCTTAATCAATATCCTGCCTTTTTTACGCCACGTTCCTTCGTGGGTACCTGGCGCCACGGGTAAAAAGATGGCCGAAAAGATCAGGCGGTTGACCGTGGATTCGAAACGCGTACCTATGGAACGTGTAATTGCAGACATGGTAAGTTCACAAATGCATATATTGAACATCCTTGTTGAATAACATTTTTTTCTCCAGAAAGCCGGGACTGCATCAACTTCGCTTGTGACTGATTTCCTGGAAAAGAAATCTACGATCGGAGTCACGACAGAGGAGGAGGTTGCTGTAGTAAACGTGGCATGGACGATCTATGGATGTATGTAATTCATAAACTCAGTCCACCCGATAATATTGACACCGTTTGATACAGCCGCTTCTGACACGGTACGTCAAGTAATTTTTGATTTCTAAACTCTAATTGTCTTCTCAATCAGACCATCTCTGCGACCAGTATCTTTTTGTACCTCATAGCCAAGAACCCTCATGTACAAAGAAAGGCGCAAGAGGAGATCGACCGCGTCGTTGGGTCCGGCCGACTTCCGGACGTAAATGATCGACCCGACCTGCCTTATATTGAAGCAATCTACCGTGAATTGATGCGGTATGAGCCCCCTCTAAGCATTGGTGTTCCGCATTCTCTGGTTGAAGACGATGTCGTCAATGGATATTTTATACCGAAAGGTTTGTTCTATTCCGGCGGTTTGGGAACGAATTATAAAGCTTCTTTTAGGATCTATTGTTTATTCCAACATCTGGGCGATGACGCATGACGAAAGTGTCTACCCAGACCCGTTTACATTCAAGCCCGAGAGATTTTTTGATGCAGACGGGAAATTAAACGATGACAACCGAATCTTGGCCTATGGATTCGGCAGAAGGTCAGCTTTCCGAATCTAACGAAATTAAAATACTTACTCCGTTTTATTATTATAGAATATGCGTTGGAAAGGCTGTTGCGAGCGATCTCGTGGGTTATTTTTTGATACTTACTTTCAAGGATTTTGTCCAACTATCCATGATTTCAGATGTGGCTCACTATTGTGTCCTTCCTCGCCTGCTTTGATATCGGCAAGCCTAAGGACGAGTTTGGTAACGAAATCGAGCTCGACGATTCATTCAACAGATTTGGTCTCGTGATGTACGTGCAAATCCCAATGTGCATCGATTTCAGAGTGCTAACCTAGCCATTGCAGACACAAGAAGCCGTTCAAGTGCAGTGTAACCGCTCGATCTGAACAGATTCGGCAGCTCATCGAGAGCACGGTGAATCATTGATCTACCTACTCGAGACGAAGGCTTTCGCGAGTGCACAGTACTATTACCGATTAAATTTCTTTGGAGGTGCCTGTATACTTACTTACCTACATGCATTGCATTGCTAGCGGTTTTATTTTCGATGTATATGCCAGTGTCCCTACTACCAAGAGTCTTTTTACATGAATGGCGAGCTGCAACATCGCAACTCAGCTTGAGCTCAGAGATTGTGTGTGGGGGGTGATCCAGAACAATCCGAATTGCAGTCATTACATATGCACCTAAACTATTCTAAAAATCTAAGGAATTAAAAAGCAGCCGTGACAGCTACTACGACTCCCGATCCCTCAGTGTCCTGTACAGATTTATGATGATGTCGTTCATGGTCAAAGTGATGATGCTGAAATGTCATTGATATAAATGGGATGCGGCATGCAGACAAATGAAGACCTACGTGTGCGGAGCAATACGCAGGAAATGTGCTGTTGAACCTGCAAAATTTCATGAAGTCTTTGGAAAAAATAGCCCGACAAAGAAATGAACCTTTATACCACCCACGAACCCCTTCCGTCTTAAAGGTTTTCCACAAACAATCTATAGGGTTCCTGTAGAGAGTTCCTCTAAGTCTTCCGTCGGGTTCAACCACAGTTGGTTGATTATAAACCCGTGTCAAGGCTGTATCTGCGGGTTGCATGATGAGGCACTACTTTCGTGGGCCATAAGTTCTTCATGCTCACAATAGCCTGCAAAAGACTTACCACACAAACTCCGGATACACTACTGCTAAGGAGGAAAGTCCAAGTACTGTTGGCAGGAAGAATGTCATTTGAAACCAGCAGATTTTTCGTAAAGTTGTAGCTTGGAAGTTGGACCTAAGAATATCCGTGAATCTTAGGCAGGGGATTTGCCTAAAAAGGAGACGCACCGAGGATCCCATTGATGTACGCAAGATGGCAGCGTCCATGCCACGAACTAGGCCTCGTAGCCCTTCAGCTCGGAAAATTGTTGATAGTGCATGAAATGAGCTTTTATAGTGATGCTGAGCGCCGACGGGGAGGGCTGGTGAGTATGCCTGAAATTAAGAATAAATTTAAATTTCGCGTGGTGATTGTTGACTTACTTGCATCCGTGCTTTTATGAGGAACAGTGGGTTCCCAATAGCGGCTTAATTTATAGTTCAGTACACTGTGTGGATGCGGGGGCTGGAGGAAGTACCTCCAACAGCTCCGCTGACAGCTCCAGCAGCAACAGAGGTGAACGGAATATGTTTTTCAGTATCGATACCAGCAAGCTGGTTGAATTTTACTCTGAAGGGTTCATAAAATCCTGTTGGATAGTTCATAAAGGTGATCACACAATGACTAAAAACGAACCAAGTCTTGCGCCATTGAGAAGAAACTGGAAGACGTCGGTAAGGGCCAGATATGGATTTAAAATTTCGGACTCACTTGATATGCGTACTGCGAAAGAGTTTCATCCAACGTATCAGATTAAAGAAAGATGACATGCGTACAGCTGCTGCAAGACCTCGCTGCAAACCACGAATGCCCTCATTCTTCCAAGTTTTGCCCAAGACATCTATGGCGCTGGTGTATACTTTTTTCACTCCGTCCTTAGCGAGTTCGCCTTGAAGCTGCAGCCGTGTTTTGGCGACCTCGGCTGGATTAGAGACCGTAACCTACATGTTTTCGACATGTCAATTCAAAAACATGTCAGACGACAAGGCATAACGTACCGCGGTGCATGCAGCAATTGCGCCACACATAAAGCCCTCTACAGGGGTCAATGATTCCTGCTTCCTCGCTGTAGACATGGCCAGCTGGGTATGCAGTCGACTGTCGCGTGGCGAAGAGGAAAGTGCGCGACGGTCCGGCCTCCCGTCCACTGACCGTGTCTTTCTCTACCATATACCATCCAAATGCACCACATGTAATATTATGTTCAGTCTATTCAGCAAATGGAACGTTTTCGCTGTTGGAGCTGTCGCTGTCGTCTTGCCAGTCATCTCCCGCCCATTTCCTTTACTGCTTTTACTCCTCTTCTCTGTGCTCTCTTCCTTTCCACTGTATATTTATTTAGGATGGTATCTGGACTCGCAGCGAACTCAGGTACCCAATTATCTGCATCAAGCCGCTCGACCGTTCTATTTCTCCACACCAGCAGCTTGGGAGGCTGTAATGACTCGCTCCCAATGGTCACAGAACACACCACAATCATTTCCACCTCTATACCCCAATTTTCCTGACGTTTCAGACATCCTTAATGATATTATCTCCATGATAATCCGAGATTTTGTCAACAACTGGTATTCACAGCTGTCGAGCTCCCCTGCATTCCCTCTCGCCGTTAATTCGATTATTCGTTACTCTCTGGAACAGACAATCATTAGAGCCTCCAGTATCGATCTTCCTTCGCTTATCGTCAAACGTATCTTGCCCAAAGTCACCGCACATATCGACCAATTCCGAGCGTCCGAAGTTGCTTTGCGGGGAGCTGGCCTGGAAAGACGGTTGACCCAGTCCGAAGAGCTGGATCTCCTTATAGCCAGTCGTTATGCCAGTAAAGGAGGAAAGCTCCACCAAGCCGTTGAAAACCTTTCAACTACCTTCACCCGACAGACAGAGGAAGCACATATTCGACAACTTGTTGACAAGGCCTTGCCTTTTATTCTTCCTCCCAAGGAAGCGAGGAGCAAAACGTTGCGAATTGCCATTAGAGAAATTGTGGCCTGTTCAGTGTTATATCCTGTTGTCGAAATGGTGACGGATCCCGATTTCTGGAACAAAACGATCGACCAAGTGGTAAGCACGCTCGGAAAGTAACCAGGCTGTCGAGATACTGACCGTTGTACCAGGCTGGCGCGGCAATTCATCAACAGTGAGTATTATTCGGCTGGCATAATTGTTCACAGTTTCAAATTTCGTAGGCAGCTCATCTCGAAAGTTCGCAACCTTCTGGAGGTCCAACTACCGCGCTACAGCAGCAAAGAGCCACCTTCTGTTCCTTTTGTTCCCGTTTCTATGGAAAGAATAACAATACGGACGAATCCGCGACAGTTTGAGTCATTCCTACGGAGCATCAGTCGTTGTTCTTCCCTTCTCGATGCCCGGCGTCTGAAGAACGACGTTGTCGGAGAAATTAGAAGAACCCGGTTACTACTGGCCAATCACGAAAAAGACGATTGGATTGACGGTGAAAAAACGGAGGATGTCGTTGCCTTCCTCGATCGGCTTTGCACTGCGAAGCGAAAAGTAGAGGAGAGAATAATGGTTCTTGGTGGCGGCGAGGATGCATCTGTATGTATAACAATAATAATTCTTGCATGCTAATTGGTCATATTATTGGCATAGAGATACTCTGTTCATGAAGACCGTCCGAAGTCAAGAATCATGCTTCGGGACATCCTCAGGAATCCCAATTCTCTCTCTTATTTCATGGAATTTATGGATAGACGACAGCGTTCCATGTCCGTACAATTCTGGTTAACGGTGGAAAGTTTCAAGATCCCATTGGAAACTGTTGATTCCGATTCTTCGGGTGATGACGAAGAAATTATCCAGGACCCTTCTACGTTAGCCAATGTCAAAGAGGACATAGCCATGATCCACAACCTCTATTTTGCCAATGGGAAGTCCCAATCAAATTTGTCTTCAATACCAAAGAAGCATGTCGACATTATACGTGGTTTTGTTCTCGATCGCGACCCTTCAATCGACTCGCAAAGAAGAGTACGACGTAGTGTTTTATTGGCACAAAAGCAAGTCGAACATGCTATGGAACAGGATTTCGACGACTTCGAGCGATCTGAATTGTGGTTCAGGGCAGTTGGAGACTCGGCTTTTACTGCAATCGATTCATCTGCTGCTCCCTTCGCAAACGAACATGATGTTAACAGGACCCAAGACTCAGAGCGTGAGCGTAGACCGTTGTCACCGGCTGCGCAGCCGAAGTCAGGAGTGCGACCTTCTCCTCTTCCAGAAACATCGGGAATCCATCGAACTAGCAGCTCCTTCTCGAATCGGTCCATACAAACAAGATCGTCTGTTCACAATCCTTCGAATATAGAGGTTCTGATGTCTCCAGTTCCCGAGTCAGTTTCCACCGTACCTACTAGGGCGCCATTGTTTGATGATCCTGAAGACGAAATGCAGAGGAATGAGGAGAAAAGGATGGAGGCTATACATGCTGCTCTGACAGATATTATATCATTGGAACGCCAGGGCGAACAGCATTCGGAAATTAGTTCTTTTCACGAAAGAAAATCATCTGAGCCGCTTTTTCCATCAATGAGGTTCACTCATTCGAAAAGACAGCGAGCCACACTTGACGAAATTCTCGCCGATGGAGTTGCTGATGAAGATGTTGAGCGTGAGGGTTCTCCCGATGAACATGCTGCATTCCAGCCCGCTGCTCCAGGTGATCTCCAGCTATCCTATGAGATCGACAGACTGGGGCAGAACATTGCTCACATAGAGGCTCAGCATTCGATGCTGGGGACGTTGATTAAGAAAGCCGAACTCAGTGGAGATGCCCAGGAACTGAAGTTGCTGCGAAAATCGGAGAGTGCGATGACGAGGGAGTTACGCGAATTGCAATTTCAGAAGCTGCAGTATGAGCAGCAGGAATCGGCCAATCGTCTTATTTCAGACCGGACGAGAGTTAGTATTGTGAACTCGACAGTCGCAGAAGAAGGTGGAAAGCAAGTCGTCCGTTACCTTGTTGAGGTCCAGCAGTTGGCACTAGATGGTAGTCATGCATCTGGTTGGGTGGTTGCAAGGCGGTATAACGAGTTTCATAACATGCATAACAAACTCAAGGAACGATATGCATTGGTGAAAAGTCTGGAGTTTCCTGGAAAAACTCTTGTTACCTCACTCTCCGGCAGCTTTCTTGATTCAAGGAGACAAGCGCTGGATAAGTATCTGCAGGTACATTTTATTCTCTTTCCTTTCTACATTAACTCACAGTGGTTATCATTTATTCTTCAGGCTCTCGTGGCGGTTTCCGTTGTCTGTGAGAGCGAGGAGCTAAGGGACTTCCTATCGCGTGATTCCCCTTTCATGACTGCCCAACAAGAACCCACAGGGTCAAAAATTCCAGCATCGTTTTCTGGCACGGAGCTGGTTCGAAATGTGTACCGTTCCGTTGCCGAAAGCATCGACGATATGTTCTTCGGTCCATCCATGCTCGATGTGATGATCCTGCGACTTACACGCCAGACTGCTGAATTTACTGGTATTGTTGGGTCCGCCATTAATGACGAAGAACTGGTTGCCCGAGCTTTGAATGCATCCGGTAATGCTGCGCCCGAGACAGCACTAATGAAATTGTCTGGAGACCTAAAGCCTCTGGAGGGAGAAACGAGCACATCGACTTTCATATCTCCTATATGCGATCTTATTCTTGCCGTGTTTGAGCTCCACAAGAAGAACAATTGGTTGAGACGTCAGGCAATTGTCATTATCTTGCAGCAAGTACTGGGAGGAACGATTGAGAGGTATGTGGTTTTCCCCCTGCATGTCCAGCGATTTATTGTCCCTAGAATACTGCGAGAAAATGTTAGGATCTTGCTGGCACCACCCAAGCTCTTATCTTACCTCAATATTTTGCGCGATAATCTCTGGCCTCAGGGTAAATTGAAACCACCTAGTGTGCCACGCACGGCTGAAGAAAAGCTACGGACAAGGGACGAAGCAAACAGGAAGCTCTCATCACTTGTACCAGGTACGGTTGGCCGCATAACCAGATATCACCATGTCTGATCGTTGGATACAGATCTCGCTGCAAACATGATTGGGCGATCTAACGCTCGGCGTGGTGCCCGAAGGATTTTTACTGTCCTCCAGAATAGACGGCTCAATCAACATATTGCTTACATTGTCATGGACGAGGTAAGCTTCACGTCTATTTTCTAATTCAGGGATGGATTTGACTACCGAGTTCAGCTATTTGCGGCACTTTTCCCGGAAATCATCGACGAAAACATTTGATGACTCCATGGGCACCATGATTTCTATGCATTATGTATGATTCCTTGAATTCAATCTGCCTTCTGTTAGAACTACTTCCTCATTTAGATTAATCTAACACTTGGTACGTCATCTAACGTGCTAGCACATAACACAACGCAGTCGGAACCGCAGAAAATGCCCTTGTAGAGATCGTCCGTTTGACCGATTGAACAGGACACCCGACAGCTTCACCCAATCATGACCATGACCCAACATACAAACCTTACAAACTTTAATTAATTGCCGTCCTTCTTGGAGTACCTACAGCTGTCAATCGGGTGGCGTACGAATGGAAATTTGATGAATGAGACCTATTTCCTGCTAACACTCTTACCGCCTATTTTACTTTCACGTCAAGCAACGACATAACAATGATCTGATACAATAAATGTCATGAGCAGTATGGATTTCAAGTGAACTTCCAAACATGCACACGGAATGGATTCTTCTCCAGATTCATTCGGAAACATTGTCTAGTAGAATGCATACTGAGTAATATGCGTCTTTTGCAACAAGGGTTGCAATTCTTTTCGGTCTTGGTAAAAATTCCATATCCTTGTGTGACAACTGTATTAAGCATTTTTGTTTATGTCCATGGAGCCTTCAACTTCGACCTTGGCAGCTTTATTCTTTCTTTTCCGATCTCTTGGTGTGAATTCTGCCGACGGGTCATCGTGGCTAGGGCAGCGAGGGTTAAAACAGTGAAAAAATTATATCAGATACCTCACATTTTAATTGCATGCAGGATAAGTCCACCTGAACCAGACATGGTCATTGTGGGATGGGTTCGTCCAGGCAAAACCTATAAAGAAAGTGAGCGGTAAGTATTTAACTGAATTATCCAGCACGGCAAACCTGATAACGCCTGAGCCATGCCTCCGTTATTGTTGGGCAGAGGTATTCTGGGAGATTACGAAGTTTTGCTTGAAGATCAACGACAATCTGAGAACAGTTTTTATAATTCCTTCATTCTCCAGTGAGGTAGGAAAAGACTTGCCTGTGGATACGGACTGTGTACAACAATCGACGCAGAACCAGCAAGATAGGGTGATAAGCGCTCAATTATTGAATATGGCTCGTATTCACTACATATGATCAGACTGTTAAAATGACTCATCAGAAATTGGACCTACAATAGAGGGATTTGAATTACCTCTCAAATTCGCCTACGAAGAGGTCGTCGCGAGTGTTGGCAAGCAAATCCGAAATCACCTTGCGTTTATTGAGACGATGCTTATGGCGGTCTGATTTGATTTCGTCACTGGGAATTTCGGAGGGGGGGAGAACTTGGGGATTGAATCAAAAAGTGCGTGACCAAACAGGCTGGATTGATGATCTCACCAGGTTCGTATTCTTCTTCAGCTGTTGCCCAATTCAAAGATGCGAGAACGTCAATTATCTTTGAGTCAAAATTCATGTAAGGTAGCACAGGGTAGGCAGGGGGAGAGTCGGAATTGCAGATTGTGATCAATCTGCCGTCGCCTGTATCAATCGTCAGTGGCGGGCAAAGGAGTCATCAATTGTGAAATAGTATACCTCCTAAACGTTCAAGAATACCAGCGACGAGCATGCCGGATACATCATCCACGGCCAAGTGTCTGCCGCCAGGATGGATATTGGACAAGTTCAGAATTTGAGACAAGGAATCGACTCGTAGGTCTTGCAGTCTGTTCTGGTCCTTATTGAACCAATATTCACAAACATTGAAAAGGGTTGGCTCGATAGTGGAAAATGTTTTCGAGTATCTAAAGGTTCATGATACATCGGTTGAAATGACATGCATTCCAGAAACTCACTTGGCTTCTTTACGCTTCTTGTATTTGTCTTTGCTATACTCCGTCTTGAGGGAGTAATTTGCGTGCTGTTCTAT
>Ga0307517_10010848_pt1 | contig 12700 bp, 4 predicted proteins | sample 23_EM_MG_FD_194515 | JGI IMG/M metagenome (GOLD analysis project Ga0307517, IMG submission 194515) | Populus trichocarpa ectomycorrhiza microbial communities from riparian zone in the Pacific Northwest, United States - 23_EM | ecosystem: Host-associated > Plants > Roots > Unclassified | place...
TTCAGCTCATTTTCCATGACATAACCAAACACTGGAAAGTGTTTTCCAACTTATTTTTCATTACACTACCAAACATCGGAAAATACTTTCCCGGAATTCACTTTCCCTGGAATTCACTTTCCAAAAAAAAAACTACTTTCCAGTAAACAAACAGGGCCTTAGTAGAAATTTCTCATGTGAGTTATCCAGTTGTGATATAAAATTAAATTTTTTATTATATAAGTAATTCTCATTAAGGGGTGTGTTTATTTACAAGACTACACCTTACTTTTTAAAAAATTAAAATTTTTTACTTTAAATTAAATTTTTTTTTTTGTTTTGATAATATTAAAAATAAATTTTAAGAAAAAATGATGTATTTGGCTTTGATGATTATCAGAAATGATTAGAAATATGATGGTTTTTCTTAATAATATAATCATTTCAAATGACTTGATCCACCTAAATCTACCTTATAATTTTTCAATATTTATGTGTGAGGAAAACTTGTTAATATTTTTTAATATTATTAGAGTGTATTTGGGATAGTTGTTGTACTTGTGTTTAGTGATCTTAGATAGTCTATTTAGGATAGAGAAGTGATAAAGTATAATTTTTTTTTCTTTAAGATTCATAAAAAAAGAATAAAATTTTGTTTTTAATGAGCATTAAATGAATTGTATATTGAAAGAACAACAACAACACCTTGCCACATCTTTATCCCAAATAAAAATATAAAAATAATGTTTTTGATGCTTGTGTTTTGTGCTCCTCCACAGCCAACATAAACCAAAAGGGGCTTGTGTGTCCATTTACACCATCCAAAAAATAGGGTCATTGGCTCAAAAGGCTTTTGTTACAAGTCACAGTGTCACATCAATAATTGATGGGAGTAGAGTTTTATCGAAAGAAGAATAAATCCACCTTGTGTGTTGACCAGAGCCATCCCATTGTCCCATTCCACCTATGGAAGGTGAAAAATTCAGGAATGATCTCATTCATCATGTCAAAACTCTGCAACACTGTCAATAAAACTACCTTATTATAGATCAACTTTGTGACCCGGATGGACAGGTTTTTGTCATCTTGGAAGAGCGCAGAAGATCCTGCTCGAGGTGAATTTTCTTTCCGTATTGATCCTCATGGCTATCCGCAGCTACTCTTGAAGAGAGGGAATACAACGTGGCAAAGAGGGGGGTCATGGGATGGCATAAAATTTACATCAACTCCGAGGCCGAAAGCTAGTCCAGTTTTGACAAGTGAATTTGTGTTCAATAGCAAAGAGGTTTTTTTGAATATGGAATTCAAAGTACAGTTTTTTCAAGGCTTACACTAAGTCCATCGGGTCTTCCTCAGAGCTTCAAATGGAATGAACGAACTCAGGATTGGGTGATTATTGAAAATGGTCAGTTCGATCAGTGTGAGAATTATGCATTCTGTGGTCCCAACACTCGCTGTGAGATGACTAGAAATCCTATATGTGTATGCTTGGATGGATTCACGCCCAAGTCTCCGGTAGATTGGAATTTTTCAGATTGGTCAGGTGGCTGTAACCGGAGGACTCCACTGAATTGTAGTGGTAAAGATGGCTTTCTCAAGTATACTGCCAATAAGCTGCCAGACACATCTTCTTCCTGGTTTGACAAGAGCATTGGCCTCAGGGAATGTGAGGGATTGTGTCTGAAGAACTGTTCTTGCACTGCTTATGCAAATTTAGATATCAGGGGAGGTGGAAGCGGCTGCCTGATTTGGTTTGGAGACCTGATTGATACGAGAAAGTCAACTGGGGATGGACAAGACCTCTATGTCAGGATGGATTCTTCAGAATTAGGTATGTCTTCCCATTATGCGTTCAAATAATTAATCTAATTCTAAGGGTAGATCACCAGCATGGACAAAAATTGAAGAACCATTTCTCTGTCTTGGCTTCAAAGAGAGGAATGGCGATAGCATAGAAACTAGAAAGCCTTGCCTGCTGCTTTGTCCACTTCTTCAACTCCATTTTATCTCATCAAAACTTTGTTATATAAATCGCTGCATTATTATTTTAGAAGTCCTGGACTAGGAATATGTCCACTGACTTCTAACTATTCGTCTATGTATTCAGTTTGCAAATGTGAAAAAAGGGAACTTCAGTCAGAAAAAGAAGGGAGCAATAATCGCAGCACCGCTGTACTGGGCATTGCGATGCTAATGTTAGGAATGTTATTTTGCATACGGAGGAGGAATCATAGGACGCACAACAATTCTGAAGAAGTAAGTAAAGAAGACATGGAGTTACCAATATTTGATTTGAGTACCATAGCACATGCCACCGATAACTTTTCAAGCAGGAACAAGTTGGGAGAAGGAGGTTTCGGACCTGTATTTAAGGTAACAAACAGTTACCTGCCTGTTGAAACCATCTTCTACGTGTAAAACTTACTGAACTGTTTCTATGGTTGCTAGAGCATATTGAAAGAAGGTCAAGAAATAGCAGTGAAAGGCTTTCAAAAAGTTCTGGGCAAGGATTAAATGAGTTCAAAAACGAAGTTATATTAATTGCTAAACTTCAGCATCGCAATCTCGTGAAGCTTCTTGGTTGTTGCATTCATAAAGATGAAAAAATGCTAATCTATGAATGCATGCCCAACAAGAGTTTGAACCTTTTTATTTTTGGTGTGAACCTCTCCTCAATAATCAGCAATCATTTATTTATTTTTGTTACTGTTACAAATGATCAAGTAGATAATGGGCTAACATGGATGAGAAATTGACAGACAAAACAAGAAGAAAAGCACTTGATTGGGGTAAGCGCATGAACATTATTGGTGGAATTGCTCGAGGGCTGCTTTATCTCCATCAAGACTCTAGACTGAGAGTAATCCATAGAGATATCAAAGCCAGCAACATTTTACTAGATAATGAGCTAACTCCTAAAATTTCAGACTTTGGCCTTGCAAGAATGTTTCGTGGAGATCAAACAGAGGAGAATACTCATAGGATAGTTGGAACATAGTAAGTATCCTTACCCTTGCCTGCCTTAATTGACTTCATTTGTGTTTTGAGAACCTATCTTGTCAATAACATTTTTCAGTGGCTATATGTCTCCTGAGTATGCATCCAACGGATACTTCTCGGTGGAAACTGACGTCTTTAGCTTCGGCGTCCTCGTCCTGGAGATAGGGAGTGGACAGAAAAATAGGGGATTTCATCACCCAGATCGAAACCTTAACCTCCTCGGGCATGTAAGCATTTGTATGAAAATGTTAATTCATGATATTGATTAACTGAGTGGTGATATAAAATTGTGCAGTTTCCTTTCAGACAACTCAAATGGATGCTTCTTTAGTACACTCAACAAAATACATTTTGATTTATTTGGAGTTTCAGAAATGTTACAGTAGTTAACAAATTACCAAGAAAATTAGAGTGGCCAGTCTGCTGACCTATGCCTTGGTTTTTTCAGGCATGGATACTTTGGATAAAAGGAACACCATTGGAAGTTTGGAACTGATTGATGAATGTTTAGCTTTCTCGAGCAATTCATCTGAAGTGTTAAGATGCATTCATGTGGCTTTATTATGTGTTCAGCAACGACCAGAAGATAGGCCAAACATCTCAACAGTGGTTCAAATATTATACAATGAAAATCCATTGCCTCAGCCTAAACAACCTGGTTTTTTCATGGGAACGAATCCACTTGAACAAGACAGTTCATCAAATCAGATGGAAGTTTACTCTTCAAATGAAGTTAGTTTGACAATATTAGAGGCACGGTAGATTTTCATTTGTGACAATTGAAGAAAAAGTATGGTGATCAGACAAGTGCAATCTAGCCACAAGACTGACCTCTGTTTTTGCTGTTCACTATTTCAGAACAGAGTGCTACACCAGTTAAAACTAGTTAATGTATCTATATTGGAGCAGAATCTCTCTGTATTACCATTATTACTATCGATTCATGAGATTTTATTGATAAAAACCCAAAAAGCAGTTGCTTACCCCTCCACAAAGAGAACTCTATGCCTCATTACTGTTTCATCTAGAACTTCTTACCCTCTCACAGTTTTGAGTAATGAGGTTCAGAGCCTCAAATCTTATAACCCTCTGTCTTTCAAGCTTTTGAGCAGAGTTTTTAAACCATGTCTATGACCTAGTCAATTGTTTTTGTTTATCTAAAATATTATTATTTTGGATAAAAAAAATTAAAATAAAATAAAATGATGTTTTGAAGAAAAAAAAATCTGATTAAGTTTTGCTTGGATCATTCAAATTTGACTGGTCAATTATATAAGCTTCCAAGCAGCAAAACAGCAGGTCAACTTGCTAGATTTCATAACAATGCTTTTGAGTCACCGAAGTTTGCTAACAAGTAGTGACCCTTTGCTCCTCAGAGCACAAGTACAATATGCTTGATAGTCAAACCTACAGCGGACTGCAACATCTTTTACTGTTAGTGTGATTAGATTGTGTTGTGCTAGCATTTACCTCTTCAAACTTCTAGACTGGGATCAGATGCTGGCGTAAAAATTCCTATTCCATATAGAAAATGTTGTATTTCCATTAACATGCAGTCCTCTATTGTTGATTTTCCACAATTTTTTACAGAGATTTTGTTGCCCATTATTCCAGGAAGTACTTGTATGTGAATTAGGAACTAAAATAGTCTACAAATTCTTCACTCTGTGAATTACAGGGGCCACGATGCAGGATAGCAAGAATAAAGTGGTAAGAGTTTGGGATCAAGAGATTTGCTCCCTCTGTGGTCTCAAGTTCGAGCCCTGTGGTTGCTCATATGATGGCCACTGGAGGCTTACATGGTCGTTAATTTCAGGGCCCGTGGGATTAGTCGAGATGCGCGCAAGCTGGCCCGGACACCCATGTTAAACTAAAAAAAAAAAGAATAAAGTGTGAGAAAACATTGTCAGAATTGTATACATCAATTTATATTACCAAAAATAAATAATTAAGATTGTCTAACTGCTTGTGCTATTGATTTTGCACATAATTAATGAGGTCATTAACAAGGGATAAGTAACAAATCTCTTTGAAGATACCCTAGAATATAGAGAGATAAGTACATTTTACCATAACTTTTTATGATAAGGGTCCAGATAAAAAAATAAAAGATTCTTGTAATCCGATAAAAGACCTTAAAAAATTATTAGTTTTACAATCATCTTGGCTCGGGAAGATGTTGAGCCTAGAAATGTCGAGTTTAACAATCATTGGATTCTAACTTAAAAAGAGAAAATTTTTGTTAGGAAAGATTTGTGCTACCAAAACATATAATATTTATGTTAAAAGGTTCAATATAATAAAGTGAGATTAAGATTAGATGTTTTTTTACTTTGAAAACAACTAGAAAAATATATATGAACTCAAGAAGAGTTTTGATTTTGAGTTGATTTCAGGTTTTGGATTTTTTGTATTTTTGGAGGCCATGGTTTGGTTTAAAAATATTCTTAATGTGTTTCCTAAGTGTTTTGGGTCAAAACAGGTTGACAAAAAGTTTTTATATTAAAAAACCATGGATCCTGTTTTCCCGTCCACCATAGCAGCCGGATTCTGGGATCTCAAACGACATGTAGTCTTTTAAAAGAACTCATTAGGCAAGCGACATGTTGGTCACCCCTTAAAATTTTAAAAAAAATATTCGCCTGCTCGCAGAGGCCTTTTCTATTTCGGCCAGGTGCATGGCCTAGCCTCATTTTATTTTCCTTTTTAAAAAAATTAATACATGTTTTTAGATGTATTTTTAAATTAATATTTTAATTAATATCCATTCTCTATGATTTTTTGTTGTTCCTTATTTAGTTTTTTTTTTAATAGCGATTATTTTTTAATTATATTGAGTGTGTTTAATTTGTTAAGAAGTTTGTATGACTCATTTGTAATTTTTTTAATGTATTTTATTTAGAATTAAATACTTGGTTTTATAATTATTTGAATATATGCAACCTTGCATAGTATTTGTTTTTTAAAATTTTATTATATAAATTTCATATGTGTGTAGATCTCTATTATAAATTGATTTTAATAAACAAATTTATTAAACATAATCAATTAAATAATTTGTATTGCGATATTAAATATATTGATTTATCTCTCAATTAAATATAAAAAACACATTGAAAGATTCTAAATGTTCAATTTTTTTTATCATGTATTGGTATTTTCAATTTAATTTTTATTCTTATGATTTCTTATTTTTTCATTAACCCTTTTACAAAAGTTTAATTGTTTTTAATTTTAATTTTCAATTCAAGTTGATAGTGTTTTTTTTTTTCATTTATGTTCTCATTCTTTTGTTTTTTTTTTATTTTCTTAATGTTTTTGTTTTTTTCAATTTAAATCTCAAAGTGAAAATTTGTTGTTGTCATTTAATTTATTTTTTATTTTATTTTTAACCTTCATTTTTTTTATTGTTATTTTGGATTTTGGATTTTTTGTTTGTAATTTTTTTTATCAATTTTATACTTCAACATTTCATTTTCTAAGGATTGGGTTTTATGATTATATCATGTATGGTGCTTCAAGTCTGATGACTTAGGTCATGAGTTGACATCTTCTTTTGTTTTATTTTTTTTTTATCAATATCATCATTTGATATTGTTTTTTTTTTAATAATGCCTTTGTGATTTTCTTTAGTTTCTTTTTCTATTGAATTATATCGACATCATAGCCTAGAACACAAAGTTTATCAAGTTAATTCGGACTAATTCGCCCATTAATGTCAAGATTACATGTCTGTCATGCTAGCTCGGGTTGGCCTGGCCTCATTCTTTTCTTTTCTTTTTATATATAGTTTTGATTTTTTTTTAATTTATCATTTTTTATATATTTTTAAAAATAATTTTTAAATTTTTGAAGACATTAGTATGATTCATTTGTAATTTTTATATATTTTATATATATTAAATTTATTTTTAGAAATAAGAAATATTTATTTCTTAAAATATCTTTAATATATGTAGTTTTGCGTAGTATGTTTTTTTATTATTATTCAATAAATCTTATGTGTGTGTCAATTTCTATTTCAAATTGATTTTAATAAACAAAATTATTAAACACAACCAAGTAAATGACTCATATTGCAATATTAAATATCTTAATCTACTCTCTATTTTTTCAATTTTGTTTTTGTTAAAGAAAAAAAACTACAAAGTCAAAATTGGTTTGTGAGGGTGTCTTTTTTCTCTCGGTTTTTTTTGTTTTTTGAACTTGACTTTTTTTTCATCTATTTTTTTTTCGTATTGTAAAAAACATGGTTTCAAAGAAAAGCCATGTTATTAAACTTTAGAAAATCCATGGACGTTTTCACAAGTTTGGCTAGTTGATCTGATTCGTACATCCGGCGAGTTTAACTCTCTCTTTTTTCGTTTCTTAGTTATTTTTTTCAACATCTCAGTATTGAGTTAGTGTTTGATTTTGCAGTCATCTATTTTTGTTATCATATAGTTAAATAAAAATAGTTTTGAAAAAAATTACATTATAATCCCACTGTCCATAACTCAGTTTACATGTTTGGCATGCTAACTCAGGTTACCTGGTTCATAGGTTTGAGGAGTTCATCAACTGGCCGGATATGTTTTTTTTTTTTATCCTTTAATTTTTTTAATTTTTTTCTCGATTTTATCTCTCAATATTAGATTGATATAGAAATAAATTGCATGATTTATTTTTATTTACTTTTTATAGGGTTATCATTATCTCAAATAATTTTTTATTTTTAAGTTGGTACTCAATTTTGCGACCATATAATTTTTATCATATAATTAAAAAAAAGTTATTAAACTCATTGTAGTCCATGACATGGGTCATTGAGGGACTAAGATCGATCCAATATGTTATTGTCTCAATAATTTTTTTTAAAAAAAATTATCATCTTGAAGTTTTTTTAAAAGTTAAGTCATGTTTTTACCAGCCATCAAGATTGTATTTGAACTCATGAAATCAATTAATTTTGTTCGCGCTAGCTCCCACGTGATTTAGTTGAAAACTAGAGGTAGACAAATACGTTACGAGGTTTTAAGATTAACCTATTAAACTAGGTTTAATAACACAATTAAATAATTATTCATACTTTTAATTTTTTTAATATTTTAAAAAATTAATCGGACTCTTGACAAAGCACGGACCACTAAATTAATATATAATAAAGGACCCGATGAAGAAGTGAAAACGAGCCAGAATGAATAAATGGAAGCTCTCTTTGACAAATCTCTTATTCTATTAAAATATGATATCTTGTTGATGCATATGAATTAGATTAGGAATATGTATAAATCAGAATCTGAAATTACTAGTTTACAGGATTGTGGGCTGCTGCGGCTCGAAACAAAATTTGTTTGAAAGTAAAAAAAAATGTTCAGAAAATTAGCAACTATTTAATATTGTTATTATATTCGATTCAATGGGTAAATCTTAAAACCTTTTGACCCGATTTATTTTCTAGTTTATATTTAAAATCAAACTATGTGGAAATTATCTTAACATAACTTAGTCAACTTAACTTAACAGGTCTTAATACAATTTGGACAACTAGTAAAAAGAATGGTTTTACTTAAAAATAATAATTTAAGGTGATATTTTTTTTTTTAATATTGAGACGTCAATATATTAGATCGACTCGGGGCTTCCCAGCTTAATCCATGAAATTCGCTATAAGAGTGATGGACTCTATTGAGTTTTTTTAAAAAAAAATTAACTATTTTTATTTAATTATACAATAATAAAAATAGATGCTCGTAAAATAAAACGTAAACTAAAATATTAGAATATTTATTTATGACTACAATAATTTTATAGAAAATAAATTAAAATAATTTATAAAAACAAATTCAAAATCAAACAATTGTGAAAGAATAAAATTAAAAATAAAATGATGAAAAAAAAGGAAAAAAAAAAGGTGAGTTGTCACCCCCCCAACCCTTCTGGATGTATTAGGTAATGCTCCAAATAATGTGCAGGAATTATAGTGAAACCAATTTAAAATATAGTGCATAAATTATTTTCTGGCTCCCCACGTTATAAACTTTGTCGGGTACTAGTTTCTAATCTCTCTGTTTTTTTTTTCTTTTGCTACTATTGAATCATCATTACATAAGACTATTGAACGTAGAAATAGAGTGAGAAAGAAATATTGTGTCAATATATATATATATATATATATATATATATATATATATATATAAAAGTTACTCTACTACAAACTAGTTTAGCTAATTGTCAAGTTGAAATATTTTGGATTTGGCATGTATATCAGTTCCATGCTACTTTAGACTTGATATATTATCAAATCTAAGTATTTTTGAACTTGACTAACTATACAATTCAAGAGTCAAGTTCAAACATTTTGGGTTTGGCATGCATGTCAGATCCATGTTACTTTAGGCTTGGCATACTATCAAATCTAAGTGTTTTTGGACTTGGCTAATTACAACGTCCAAAAGTATTGGGTTTGACATGCGTGTCAGATTCATGCTACCTTGGACTTGACTAACCATCAAGTTCAAGTATATTAGATTTGACATGTGTGTCAGATCCATGCTACTTTAGACTTGATGCACTATCAAGTTCAAATACTTTGGATTTGGTTGACCATCAAGTCCAAGCGTATTGGGTCTAGCGTTCGTGTCAGGCCCACTCCACCTTGGACTTGGCTGCCAAGTCCAAGTATATTGGGTCTGGCATACGCGTTGGACCCATACATTTAAAAAATAAAAAAATAAATCTGACTCGTCACTTACAAACCATTTAAAATTTCAAAACAAACTCAAATCCTCTCTAAAAATTTGAAAATATCAATTCCAAATTCAAAAAAACTAATTTTCTTCTTGGAACTCCATCTCCTTTTCCTAGTCACTTGGAATGCTAAAATTATATTCTTAAACTTTATATTAAAGGCGAGTTTATTAACATCAATATTGCTTATTACATACTTGTATTGGAGCTTGTTAGAAATTTTTCTCTCCTCGAGATAGAATTAACACAAATGAAGTTTAATAAGCATTATGTATAACACCTTGTTAGAGAATAATATAAATTATGTCTTGGGACCTCACCTAACAGTTTAAAACTATTGGATTGAATTGGTTTTCTGACACACTTAAACTTAAAAACTAAAGGAGGAGAAAGTTTTAAAAATCACTTAAAACTTTGAGGAAATTACAATATTTCATGCTTAAAAGATTTAAAACAATATTGTTTTGATGCATAATAAACCATGTATAATAGTGTTTATGAATAGTGCACTTGTGTCTTAGTGTATAGTAAAACATCATTGTAGTTTTTTTAAATTGTAATTGTAATTTTAATTTAATATAATATTTATTTTTAATCTTGATATTAATAATAAGAATGAATATATGGGGAAATAATAAAAAAAAATAACAAAAAGCAGAAGTCATGAAAGGGTAGAGGTTTCCTTCATGTGGAGTCTTGTTGTATTATTATTTTCAAAGGCAGCGAAAACGGATTGTTTTAGAATTTGAAAGAATAAAAAATATGGGAATAGAGATAACGCAACCCAAAGTTAAAAGCAAATAATTTGACGGTAAGCAATAACTGAATATTCTCAGTCAAATCTTACTAGAAAAACAATTATGGGAATATAGATAAGCATGTAATAACTGAATATTCTCAGTCAAATCTGACTAGAAAAACAAACTAGTAAACTTTGGACAAAATCAACCTTTTATATATATACGAATGTAAGAAAAAGTTAGACAGAAAGCTAGAATTTCCAAGAATAAAAAATAAACAAATAAAAGAAGAGAGCAAATACATATTTTTTTTTTTGTTATAAAAAAAGAGATTAAAAGTAGTAACCTTTTCAAACTAGATGAAGATAGAGAGAAATTTTATGGTGGTTGGGAAATAATTAGTGGTATTTTATTAATTGATTTTTGAGTTTATTTTAAAGAAAAATAGATATAATTAGAAAAGATTCTTGTAATTTTTGTGAGTCATGAGTTTCGTTTTTTTATTTTTTTTGTATTTATTTTTTTGTTGATATGAACTTAGAAAAAAATTAATAGAATATTACTAGTTATAAAAAAAATATATAGTTTTTACGGAGGAAATTTTATATATAAAAAAATAGCATACTATTAAATACTTTTCAAGTACATTTAAATAAATAAAAAAAATAGACAAAATATTCCGAAGATATACCAATTTAGAAATGGTTCAATTAGTCAAATATTTTGACTGGAAAATTCCTTGATAGGCTGAAAGCTCTCAAGTCTTAGCTGTTCTGGCCAGTGGCCACTCGAAGGTTATCTTCCATGTCCTTCAACTTTTTAGATCAAAGAACAAGTGACACGTTGGTCACCTTCGTCATAACCGATCAATTGTTTGCCCCTAAGTAAGCAACAATTGGTTGACTTTTTAGTTTTTTAAGTTTTTTTGCCAAACCAAAATTGATGGGACTCTGGCATTTGGGAAGGCGAATTGGCGAAACGCCGTGTCCTTACAACATTAGTGAAAACAATGTGTTAAAGGTTTAATTATTTATGTCAGAATATTACACAACACATTGTCCATAAACAAATTCAAGAATGGGAGTGTTCTTCGTGAGATCTTTCTTCATCTCCATCTTAACCACTTCCACCGCACTGGAAATCATCAACCCAGGCCAATCATTGAGAGATGGTGAGACTCTGGTTTCTTCAAGCGGAAGCTTTGAGCTAGGATTTTTCAGCCCTCAAGGTTCAACAAGCAAATACTTGGGATTATGGCTCGACAAGTCTCCTCAGACAGTTTTATGGGTTGCCAATAGAGAAAATTCACTTTCTGATAATATGGGAGTTCTGAACATCACCACCCAAGGGATTCTAATCCTTCTCAATAGCACAAACCATATTGTTTGGTCATCAAATTCAAGTGCATCAAGAAATACGCAGAATCCGGTTGCGCAGCTCTTGGATTCTGGAAATTTTGTTGTGAGAGAAGGAAATGATTATAACCCTGCAAACTTTTTGTGGCAGAGTTTTGATCATCCTTGTGATACCTTACTACCTGGAATGAGAATGGGAGTCAACTTTGTAACCCGGATTGACAGGTTTCTGTCATCTTGGAAGAGCCCAGAAGATCCTGCTCGAGGTGAGTTTACGTTTGGTATCGATCCTCAGGGGTATCCACAGCTACTTTTGAAGAAAGGGAATAGAACAGTGTTTAGAGGGGGGCCATGGACTGGCATAAAATTTACATCAAATCCTAGACCGATACCCAATCAAATTTCCACAAATGAATTTGTGCTCAACAACCAAGAGGTTTATTTCGAGTATAGGATTCAAAGTTCAGTTTCTTCAAAGCTTACACTAAGTCCATTGGGCCTTGCTCAGAGCCTCACATGGAATGACAGAGCTCAGGACTGGGTGATTGTTGAAAATGGGCAGTACGATCAGTGTGAAGAGTATGCGTTCTGTGGTCCCAACACTCGCTGTGAGATAACTAGAACTCCTATATGTGTATGCTTGGATGGATTCACGCCTATGTCTCCAGTAGATTGGAATTTTTCAGATTGGTCAGGTGGGTGTCACCGGAGGACTCCATTGAATTGTAGTGCTAAAGATGGCTTTCTCAAGTATACAGCAAATAAACTGCCAGACACATCTACTTCCTCGTTTGACAAGAGCATTGACCTCAAGGAATGTGAGAGATTGTGTCTGAAGAACTGCTCTTGCACTGCCTATACAAATTTAGATTTCAGGGCAGGTGGAAGTGGCTGCCT
>Ga0307517_10010850_pt1 | contig 12698 bp, 23 predicted proteins | sample 23_EM_MG_FD_194515 | JGI IMG/M metagenome (GOLD analysis project Ga0307517, IMG submission 194515) | Populus trichocarpa ectomycorrhiza microbial communities from riparian zone in the Pacific Northwest, United States - 23_EM | ecosystem: Host-associated > Plants > Roots > Unclassified | place...
CCTTTTTTTTTTTACGACCGTATGCGGGTCCCGCATGAGGTCCGAAGCCGGTGTATTGTCCTCTTCGTTTTCCGTTTTTCACGCTTACACCGATCTCCACGCGCATACAGGGAGGTTATGACCCGTCAATATTCAATAACGACAGGGTACACCCTTCGGTGGTTTCTGGGGTCCGTCTTGTGGTCGGAATACGAATACTCAAGCCAGGGTTCTGCTGACGGCGACCCCCTTTGTGGGGTTTATCTGTCGGAAACCCCAGCTATCAGCTTCGTACTTCTTCACACCCACCATTTACTGTACAGCTCCTCGAGTGGCCGTTTTTCAACAATACAGTTCCTTCAAATACAGACAAGGAAAAGAACGCCACGCCCGTCTCCCATTCAAGGCAACAACCACGGAAACAGGGCGCAGATCCTGATACTCTCAAGTCACCATGAAATTAAACCCTCTGCCACCGGGCTTCCCCACCGAGGTATCCACCCAGATCACAGCATTCAGATGATGCGCACTGAGGTTAGTGGAACCGCAGTTGTGTCCTGATCAAGTTCAACAGGGTGCAGGAAGTCGCGTGTAAAGATCATCATCGCCCGTCTTTGGAGGCAATGCGGCGAGATTACAAATATATTCGTGACCAGTGCACCTCAGGTCAGACCTCATTGTGTGCTATAAACGCGCTAGTGCACGGCACACATGGACGGTGACTTTATCGAATGCGCAGACAGGCCTTGCTTCAAGCATGGAGTGCATACTTCCTGACCCGGCTAATGCATCTCCTGCCCGGCGGCAATTTCGCACTATCCACCTCCTACATCGCGGAATTGAGTTGGGAACAGGAGTGACTGACCGTGCCGTCACGTAACCTCTTTGTGTAATCATATCGTGAGATCTGGAGTGGGGGCTCATTCCTCCCACTCTTCGTGATCCTGTGAAACTAGCCGCGAAGCCGGATGATAAGGTGAAAGGGTCACCTCGTTCGCCCTGGAAATGGAAGGGCCAACGCTTATCGATAAACACTCCCAATCTATGGGCGCCTTGCGGAGCATCCCGCCGGCAGCCCAGGTGATTACGAAAAAAAAACCCCTTTCGGCGGGGTCGGATGTTCTCTTGCAACCGGCAATACATTCAAACAAAGGGAAGGACAAAGCAGTGACGCAATGGGTGTACAGAAAACAATGGGTCGTGCAAGCGGAACGAAATCATCTCGGGTTGGATACACAGTCATGAAGGTGGTCGAGGCTCAGCCTCGATGCGGACGCGGGGTACGACGGGGGTCGGGTTTGAATCTCGCGCGGAAGTTGTCGATGAACCTGCGGATTTGGAGGCCCTCGAACATCCTGAACCTCTCTTGGACGGTTGGAGGCATAGAGGCGTGGACGCTATCGAGAACCCTCCTTGCGACAAGAACCGAACGCTCGAGCACCGGGTGGTCCAAAATCGAGCCGGTGTCTTGTTGGCCGTCTCCACCACCCCCGTCTGGGTCGTTTCGAGTGACTTGTCGACGTCCACCGCCGAATAGGTTGCCTACGCTACAGGTCAGTGGGGAGGGGGAGGAATAAAGGACCAAACACATACCGTGGTTGCTGGATGGCATAGAGCTGGTGCTGTTCTCCCAAGTCAGCGAAACTGCAATCCTCGGGCCTGGTGGGACGGGTGATGACAAAGATGCTGCGACTGCCAGACCCAGACGTACATCCCAAGTCTTGGGTCGCTTCGTCCGGTCCTCCCTCCAGCATCTCTCCACCAGGTCCCAAACACCCCCTCCAAACCCGACAGCTTCCACGTTTTCTGGTTTTCTGGGTCGTTTTCCCTCCATCACCGCGAACATCACCTCCCAATTTCTGTAGCCCTCCATGCCGAATGGGCGGACTCCCATCACGATTTCGTATATGACCATCCCGAAGGCATAAATGTCCCCTTCTCTCGATAATTGTGGACGGTGCAGACCGAACTTCGATGGGTGGACCAGTTCTGGAGCCATATAAAGTGCCGTTCCTCCGACGGGGTTCATCCCATGGGTGCTCATAACAAAAGACTTCGTTGGAGCGGGGGTCGAAAAGCCGAAGTCAGCAAGACAGGCTCGAGGGGGTGTTCCATTCGTAATCAGGATGTTGGGCTGTCACCCCAAACGGAGTTAATATCGGTGCAGTTAATGAGACGCACAATATGGGCAGTGCAAACTTACTCCTTTGATGTCCCCGTGAATAAGCCTGCGGTCGTGGAGGTATTGTAGGCCTTCAGCAGCATCTGCAAGCTGAGGTGAGGGAAGATGAGAGGAGAATGAGTTACAATTCCGCGGAGGAGTAGAGAACCAAAGGCCAATTACCAGACGAAGCCGGTTTACTGAGTTGGACTGGATGAAACTGAAGATGTTGCCGTTCGCCATGAGCTCCGAGATCATCGAGCAGTTTCCGGTGTAACTGTCGATCTCGACCGCGATGAGGCCAAGGATATTTGGGTGAGAGATGTTCTTCCAGAGGACGGTCTCCTTGCAGAAGTGCTGCAACCAACACACGCGGATCAGAATAGATAATACAAAAGCAGGGCCCGGTACACCGGACCTTTTGGAGCTCATGCAAATTCTTATCGAGCGCCATGCGCATGACCTTGACGGCGACCAGCTGACCGCCCAGAATCCCCTTTTGAACATCTGAAAACCCCCCACTTGCAAAGGCCACGGGATTTGTCTCGAAGACTAGACTCCGATCGATCTTGTAGCAGTTTGGAACCTGGCAAGAATTGTATGCAAGGCTTCGCAACACACGGAGGGTATGGTTCCAGGGCCCTCCTAGGTTTCGGCCACGTTCAAGAACCTGCGGACGGGAGAAGATCAGCGTCGGCGAAATCGACGCGTGTCTGTGATCCGCCCAGATCAACACGTACCCCGGCAAGGATGTCGAGAACGGTGGCAGCATCTTCACCCTCGAGAGATGTCGTGGCTTTCCTGTCCACCTGGTCATCGAGGAGGGAAGTGAGAAGTAGGAGGTATTCTGGGGACTTGGGGTCGAATTGTTCCAAACGTCTCCACTTGGAGACGATGTGGGGTATCTCCGCATGTCCACCCCGTAGCCGGTCCGCAGGAACATTGCGGGGGGAGGCGCCATCTGGTGGAGGGGTGCCGTGGTTCCCGTCGTACTTGGTGGCGCGTTGGCGGAAGCGGGTTCGGAAATGCATTGTGGGTATACTAAAAGAAGGGGGCGTCAAGATCGGTAGGGTCGGAATGTGTTGTGGTGGTGAGCGTTTCTGTGGTCTGATTAGAGTGGGACTAGCTGAGGATCGTACGAATCTGTGCTCGCAGAGTACAGTAAGAGAGGGCGAGACGATTAAACATGATCAAGAGAGAGATCAAGAGAGAAACCATGGGATGGCTTCAAGATATACGTTTCCACCTCGAGGGAAAAGCATGCAGCCTCTTCAAGGCACTGTCCATGTATCTGGCAGTGCACAGGACTACACCCCATGACGCTCTTGTCGGAGAAGATGACAATGGCGACCGGTAGGTCTCTAGTGTCCCGGAGATATCAAACTATCGGGCCCTAATGCCATGAGGCGTGGCCATGGAGGTAATACGCTTGTCCGTGGTGATGGTGTTAGGAATTAAAATACGGCGTGGCCACCCCGTGTTTGAATAGGGGTCAAATCCCCGGGTCATAGTGAGTGACGGAGGAGGGGCGGCTTGCCCTGACGACACCCGAAGGAACCGGAAGGACCCCGCTCGGTGGCTACTGTAAGCAAGTGCTTCGATCTCCCGATGCCTTTTCGTGCGGGAAAACGGAACGAAGAATGGTAACGAGTTAATGTGACCCAAAGTGCGAATTAGGTGAATATTTGCGGATTAACCGTGCAGAGTCCAATAATCGTTACATAGATGAGGGCTGAAATTGAAATGTGGAGTACGTCAACGTCATGATGGATGGTGGCTAGGTGAAAACAATACGTGCACTGCACGTTCAGAACACAGCGAATGAAGGAAACGTGCAAAGATGAAACATAGGCGTAAACGCGCTCAAGTCCGAACAGATGGGCAAGCACGTGCGCTTAGAAGAGGTTCTCGCTTCCGACCCATGATGCGTGCGCCTACTAGGCGCTCGAGCAGTGAAGGTTTCGCGTGAATGAACTGCGCACTAGGCACAGAAAATGCAGAGTGGAGGTTGCTACCTCCAGCCATAATATCCGCGGCAAGCATTACCTGCTGGACGATGCTTGTGCTTGCTCGAGAAGGAGGGCCGAATAGTCGGGCTGTAAATGTTATATGGTGTGAGTTTTGGCCTGGGGTGAGTAAACTGATGAAGACACTGACTAAATTCTTTAGCACCACTATCAGGTTCGGAGACGGTCGGACGGTCGGCCTCATAGACCGACATTATGGGTCCGGGGGGAACAACCACCGAAGTTCCCGCCACGCGCTGGAAATGTTTAACGACCTCCTCCACTGTGGGTCGTTCACCCCGGTTTTGGCTCCAACATTGTTGGACCAATTCCCACGTGCCTCCGCCAAAACCAATTTCATCCGCTTTTTCTGGCTTGCTCGGTTTTTTACCCTCCATGACGCGCAAGATTATTTCTGCTTGACGACGTCCCTCCTTCCCGAATGGAGGGCACCCGGTGAGTACTTCATAGACCACAATTCCGAAAGCATAGATGTCAGCTTGCTTGGAAACTCGGCCGTGCCTGAGGCCGAATTTCCCGGGGTGGTGTAGTTCGGGGGCCATGTGAGACAGGGTACCCTTGCCCTCGTCAACACTCGCAGTCACAACAAGGGACATGGTCGGTATGAGCGTCGAAAATCCGAAATCGGATAAACAGGCCCGGGGAGTCGACCCGTTCTTAACCAGGATGTTACTCTGAGGCAGGGTGAGATCTGATTAACGGAAATGAACCTCACTCGCGCCAACGGGGTGGCGGACATAGACAACATAAACTCACCCCTTTCAGGTCCCCATGGACGATCCCACACCTGTGAAGATACCGTAAACCTCTCGTAACGTCTTCCAACTTTGGGGCGGTTAGTTCACAGAAGAGTAGAGGCGGGAATGTCTCACTAGACGAATTCTGTTTGCCTCCTTCACGCGGACGTAATCCATAACGTTTCCATTAACCATCAATTCCGAAATCATTGAGAGCGCTCCGGTCTGAGGGTCAATATTGACCGCGATGAGCTCCAGAACGTTAGGATGGGAAGTATGCATCCAGAGCACAGATTCCTTGCAAAATTCCTGTTTTCGAGGTTCCAAGTATGTCGGCAGATCACGGACCGAACGTTCATGATGGTACCCACCTTTCGGATTTTAGACGTGTTGCTATCCTGCGCTACACGAATGGTCTTTACTGCCACTGCCTTCATGGCTAATACTCCCCTCCGAACGTCCGCGAACCCGCCGCACGCAAAAATTCTTTCCTCGACTTGATAATCGGCTTCTTTGCTGACCAGATAATTGTTCGGGAGTCGGCCGGTCTTTCCGGCGAGTTTGCGAAGCACGATAAAGGCGTGATGAGCAAGTTTCCTTTGCAGCCTACCGCTCCTCAGAGCCTGATGTCCAACGGAGGCATGTAAGCGCAAGGCGCGGTAGGAGCATTTAAATCATAGGTACTCACTTCGCCGATAGTGTTAATCACGATACCGGCATCGTTGTTGGTGAATTTCAATGCAACCTTCCTGTTGCTTTCTACATCAATAAGCGTCCTCAGGAGCTCAATGTAATCGTGAGAATTCGGGTCCAGCGAGCCCAGCCGTCGCCACTGTGAGAGGACGGTCTGTCGATCTGGACGATCGGGTTGTGTGCCGTTGTTGGGTGGGGGGAGGGGACAGATGTAGTCTGGATTTGGGACTGGAAGCCCAGGATCGGCACGGGATTTCCTTCCAAAACGAAGGAAGGAAAAACGAATGCGCATCGTAATGTCGTGAAGAACGGATTAAAGGATCGATAGCGTAATATAATCTTGTCAGAGTACGGGGGAGAGGGGGCGGAGGGTTAGTCTGGCATGGAGAAATGGAGGGAACCTTAGTCGTTTAAGTAAATAAAGCCTTGGGGAGGGGGCGTGCGGTTGCGTTGGCCAACGCAGGCAGTGACTCCTGCGCAGCCACGAATACAATCTCACGTGGCAAAGGCATCGAATTATCTGGGGTATCCGGGGTCCCAGTAGATTTTTGAAACCAGGGAGTGATGTTGTTCCGTCAGCGTTAATCAGCACGACGGACGTGATTTTGAATCCAGAATCGCCGTCGCGTTGAGCAGCGTTCATAAGGTGAACGTGGCGGCTCGAGATGGCCATTTCGTTGTTATAACGCTGGCCAAGGACGCACCGCCGGGGTCGAGGGAACAAGCAAAGTAGACAAACATCGCGGTGGTGGTGTAATACAAAACTGCCAGCGGACCGTCCGGCGGAATCCGGGTTGAGTTTTCGGAGGGTCCGTCCCGGACCCACCAAGTCAACTACAGATACGAGCAATAAATACAGGCAATAAATACAGGCAACGCGTACAGGGAATGGTGAAGGGGAAAATCGATGAGAATACTACAGTGGGATACGAACTCAATTTCTGCATTAAAACGAAGGGTGTTTCGTGGGCTTCAGCGCACAAGTGAATGCGGGATGCAGGGGTAAATCTGATACATAGGTAGAAAGGCTCAATCCACATCTGGTAGGGGTGAAGGCAGAAGGAATGCGGGCCTGAGGGCCCTAATTCCACGACGTATTCGATCGATCAGGTCAGGGTTGTCGTGAATGGGGGGGATGGAGGGGATGGGGACGGCAGGCAGTGCTCTCCAAAGATGAAAGAGAACACTCGCAGCGAGGGATGCCTGTTAAAACCTGTTCGAACTATCAACGCGGTTGAGCGAATACTCCATCTGGGGGGAGGGGGGTTGTCAGAGGGGACACGATGTCAATTTCATAACATCGGCGGTACTCACGGTAACTTCTAGCACTGGTATCCAGTCTGTCCAGTCTGGAGGACGATTCGGCGACTGCTCCATGAGCAGATGGTATGGGACCTGGGTCGACATCCGTCGAAGTCGCTGCGACGCGCTCGAAGTGTTGCAACGCCGCTCTAGCCGTGGGACGTTGTTCACTGTCCCCGTCCCAGGATCTTTCGACAAATTCCCACGTCCCTTGGTCGAACATGGCCACTGGGTTTTCCGGTCTGGGCGGTCTCCAGCCCTCGACGGTAGGCACCAGAAGCTGAAGCGGTCCACGCTTTCCGAACGGACGGGCCCCAGTGATCACCTCGTAAACAACCATCCCGAATGCATAAATATCTGCTTGTTTGGAGGGATTGCCGAACCCCTGGCATAGCTCGGGGGCCATGTAGCCAGGGGTACCCCCAGTCACTCCGTGCGTGGTCGGGTCAAATACCATGGTTGGTGCAAGGGAGCAGAGTCCGAAATCCGCTAGGCAAGCTCGTGGAGGTGTTTCGTTATCGATGAGGATGTTGACCTATGGCAGGACCGTGGCAGGTTAGCAGAGGTGGTATTGACTGCCGTGCTGGTAAAGGGGGAGACTGAAGAGACGGAACAGACCTACCCCTTTCATATCCCCGTGAATGATTCCGATATCATGGAGGTGGTGAAGGCCATTTGCAACGTCCCTCAGCTGCAACTCCAATCAGTGATTTTCGCCCAACGGTAAGAACCGAAGGGCGCACCAGGCGGAGCCGGTTTGCCTTGTTGATGCGGATGTATTCCGTGATGTTTCCATTTGTCATCATCGCTGCAATCATCGAAAGCTTCAAGTTGCTGGCCTGAGGCTTGACTTCGACAGCGAGAAGTTTGAGGATATTAGGGTGAGATATGTTCATCCAAAGCACAGATTCCTTGCAGAAGGTCTGGATCCGCCATGTCATCTCAATCAATCGACAAGGACGGAACGTCCGACAGTTTCACGCACCTTGTGAATTTCTCCAATGTCGGTCACCTGTGATGTGCGGATGGTCTTGACAGCCACAACCCTTGTCCCCAATTTCCCCTGTCGGATGTCTGCAAACCCGCCGCTCGCAAAGATCCCATTCTCGACCGTATACCTGGTCCATCTACTGATCTGATAACTTTTCGGGACTTGGCGTGAGGCTCCAGCAAGCTGTCGCAACAAACTGAGGGCGCGCGCCTTGGTCCGATCCGGAACTTGATTGCACTTCAGCACCTTCAGGGTGGAAGGGAAGACGGACGCTGTGCGTGAGTCGCGATAATGGGCGCGGTGAGCCTGGTTGGTTGGGCTTACTTTGTCAATGGTATTGATGACAACTGCGGCATCCGTTCCCCTGAATTTTTTGACAATATTTCTATTTTCCCCGCTATGAAGAAGCGGCACTAGTTGTTGATCGATGGATTTGGAATTTTTTAGTCGACAACGGATATCGTCCCAGTGCGAGAGGATGGTTTCTGAGACTGCGGGGACGTATTACTGTAGGAAATAACCAAGGAGGGAGGAAGGAGATTACTTGGGTCGAGGGTACCGGTACCGCGGGTTCCCTTCCTGCGTCGGGAGAAAACGTTGGGCATTGGATGCGGAGCCGAGAGGGTCGTGAGATCGTGAAGCGAAAGGACGAGTGTCCTTATTAGCTATGTGAGAGTGATAATATAATACCGTACTTCCGGAGTATGGGAGGGAGGGGAGGATGTCGCATGTATGGTGGGGGGACAGGAGGAACGTGTATATAACAGTGAGACCTTGAGGAAAAGTGCAGGCCGCCATCGGATTATTCGTGCAGGGTGTTAGGAGTCCCGCATACCAGCTAGGATACTTATCGGACTCTTGAATTGTACGTTTCGGAGGGTCCGGAATGCCAAGCGTCAACTAGGGCCGCGGGTCGGCGTCGATGGTAGCGCCAACGCCGCAACTCAATGGATTGTGGCTGATGCCTGCGAATCCCCCCGGGTTGTTTTATGTGGAGAGGAAGCAGGCTCATGAAAGTCACGGTGGGGTAAGCACGCTTCCGGTCAAGGCCGGTGTGCGAGGGACCGTGACAAAGTCCAATATGCCGGACCAAATTGAGGAGAGAACGACGGCTGGTATACCTTGAGCGGAGCGATGCCCTACAATGAAACCCGCCACCGGTCTCGCAGCCAGGAGCATCCGCCAAGCACAAACGAACGTGTGCCCACCTGTGTCCCCTCCTGCCAGGCGCGTTCGCGGTTCTTCAACCGACACGGCTTGTGTTAGCGCACTAGGGGGCGCTCCATATTGGTCAGGACGTGAAACGGGAGTTGTAGAATGTTGACTGTCGTGGTACTGGACGCAGGCCGGGTCGCAGCCTCCGACAAAGCGGATCACCACCCTCTCCCTTATCCTCGAGATCACTGTCACATTGTGGGTGAAAATCAGAAGTTTCTTGAAACGCTCAATGCAACTCAATAACTTGTGGGCGTTCCGGGGACACCGGCTTGTCTATGTCATTCCATAGGTTATTGATCAAGCGGTGATTTCCAAGAGCACGCGGGGAACGTTCGTAATGCTATATACACAGGGTTGCAAAGCGCCTTGTGCTCTACCATACATACAGATATACAAACTAATAAAGGTCAATCATTACCGCCGGGCCTGGCGAGTCGGGGTGGAAAAACCGATGACATGCTTCAGCTTGAACCTGTTGATAATTCCACGCCGTCCAAAGCGGTCGGGCTTCGGTGTCTTTGTGAAAAACACCGGCATAGGGATGGTGGAGTTCATCGCCTTGGGTTCAACAAAAAGTTTCGTGGCCATCATCGAGCGTTGAAAGGATAACTTCATGGTTAGAAATTTGACTAGAATCCTCGGAGGTTAGTTACGAGACACGATGGACAAGACCTGAAGAACTCCTACCCAGCTTGAAGCGAGAGTCTTTGTTATTGTTCCCACTTGGAACCGGTGCCGTGTTGTTCAGGACCGTGGACGCCAGGGTACTGACCATACTGACTGTGCTAACCGGACTCACTGCGCTGCCCGGGGTGACCGTCCCGCTTTGGGAAGCTGAGGACACAAACAGCCGTATTTTACCTTGCGTATACAGGTGAGAGTCGTAGCAGGCTAGCAATATGGAGAGCTTACTGGAAGAACCAGACTTCAGAGAGTCACTCGTACTCTCGTGGGGTTCCTCAGGAGTTGGGTCAACAACCGTCGAGGATGCAGCAACGCGTGCCAGGTGTGCAAGTACCCGGTCGATCGCTGGCCTTCTCGTTGGTTCTTCCATCCAGCATTCCTCCATCAACTCCCAAGTCCCGCCTCCGAACCCGACCTGCTCCGCGTTGCCGGGTTTTGCGGGTCGTTCCCCATCTACCACGCGGTACGTGAGCTCTGAAACCACCCACTTTTGATCATAAAATGGTTGAGATCCAGTAAGCACTTCGTACATCACCATCCCAAAAGCGTAGATATCCGCAGGCTGTGTCGGCCGGGCACTCGATTGATTGAACCTTGAGGGATACAGCAGCTCTGGGGCCATGTAAACGGGTGTTCCACCAGCGGTAATTGTGGTCGTCCCCCCTCGTGTGCTAGGAGCGAGAGTTGAAAGCCCGAAATCGGCTAGACAAGCTCGAGGAGGTGCATCGTTGGTAATCAAAATGTTGTGCTGCAGATCTGTGAGGGTACAGAATTCTGTGGTGGTGATAAACGTACCCCTTTTAAATCCCCGTGGACGATCCCACGTTTATGGAGGTAACGTAAACCTGTAGCGGCTCCCTCGAGCTGAACGGGGAACAGAATAAGCATCGGTCACGTAAATCAAGGAGGCTATCGTACCAAGCGGTGCCTATTTGCTGAATTCTTGCGGATATACTCCCTGATGTTCCCGTTCGTCATCATTTTCGAAATCATCGAGCACTGGCCGGTGCGAGGGTTGATATCGACGGCAATGAGCTCCAAGAGGTTCGGATGAGAAACGTTCATCCAGATGATACACTCCTTGCAGAAGAGCTGGATCGGACGGACCACTCGTTAGTACCTGCCGAAGGATCAATTAGATGCGACGCAAACCTTCTGGGCCTCATCGAAATCGGTTTTTTGGTCAATTCTCAGGGTCCTGACTGCTACTATCTTGCCACATAACCTCCCCTTTCGGACGTCCGCGAAAGCGCCGTTGCCAATTATCGTATGCTTCTCCATACTGAGGGATCGTCGATCAACTTGGTAACGGGGAGGAACCTGTCCCGAGTTATATGCAAGCGTCCGTATTGTGCAGAGAGTATCTCGCTCATATTCGCCCGGGATTTTGCCATCCCTCAAAACCTGAGCAGGGCGCGTGGCATAAGTTGTGGCCTTCCCGGCAAACACCGAACGTACCTCGTCTATCATATTAAGTGTAACCCTGGCGTCTTCACCGCAGAGCCCTGTTGTCGAGGATCGATTGCCATCAGCGGTGAGAGACGAAAGCAAGGGAGGAAAATCAGGAGATTGTCGATCTATTGAAGTGAGCTGTTGCCATCGGGAGACGATCAGACTCGCATCAGATAGAACTTCTGGAGGATCATTGGGGGCGGCAGGAAGCATCACTTCTGAACTGCGAAGAAGAAGCGCGGGACCGGGCCGAGGCATGATAAGTGGTCAGTCGACGAAAGCTTAAGGGTACGACTGCGTTCTCCCAGAGTGCTCGGCTTGGCGGTGGGGGACGCTAGGAGAGGTCCGTTATCCTGGAAGAAAGTGGGGTCCGTAGGTCGCCAGGACAGATAGATATGTGAATGTACCCGTGGGATCAACGTGTCGTGTGTGAATCTCCCAGCATCAATCACGTTAGCTGTCTAATTTCCTGTGGAATTGTCACAAGAATTCGGATGCGGCCGCCAGCACGTTTATGAGGGTTGCATGCTGGCACGATGAATTGCTCGCGAGGCAGAAGCAAGGTCAGGTCGTGACTCAAGTGGTTGGATAAGGTTGCGCGATTGTCGTAACAGTTTTGGGATGTCCAAAGCCTGGTGCGGATGGTTGAAGAATAGACGGAAACTTTTAATTCAACCCGACTCGTGTCGGTCATTCCCAACTGGCTCTCACCAGATGTATGGGATAATCTTATACGGGACCCTGAGTTGGTACAGCTTGTATCCATCACCGAGCTCCGGGTCCTCCAAAATCATTCTTTCCTGGAGCGTTCGTTTATGAGCCCACAACTTCTGCGTGGACGTCGGTGAAGATCGCGTACCTCAATTGGCATCTTCAATATGTGCCCACCGATTGTGATGGGGAGTATGTAGAGAGGAATGTACGACCAGAATGATAGAGCGAAGGAGGCTCCGACAATAGAGCTCCCGCTGTGTATGGGGACCATAAGGGGCACAGTTTAGTAAACGGTAGATAGGAAACTTGCGTGTAAATCGGGTGGCGAACGTATGCAAAAGGTCCATTGTCAACGAGCCTGGGTTTCTCCCTTATCTTATCTATAGTCCAGAGCAAATGTAAGCTGTCGGTCGGTACTTAGTAGTACCGGAGAAAATAGGGCACTCACTCCGATTCCGTGGTACTGGTCTCCCAAAACTCTCAGCGCGGTGCATGACAAGATCGTTCCGGCAAGATGAGCCAACAATCCGATCGCCCTTCCAACCACTACACCGTCGACTCCGAAGAGATCGGGAGGTGGCGGGAGAGCGTATTTCGTCATCCATCCCGGCTGGTGAAACCTGTTGCACGCAGTAGCCGTCCAATAAATGACCACATTCCACCAACTTGTCCCAACATTGCGAGGCCGGTCCAGATACGTGGGCCCGTGGAACCGGGCTTGATGGCCCCAGCCTTTAGCC
>Ga0307517_10010851_pt1 | contig 12697 bp, 7 predicted proteins | sample 23_EM_MG_FD_194515 | JGI IMG/M metagenome (GOLD analysis project Ga0307517, IMG submission 194515) | Populus trichocarpa ectomycorrhiza microbial communities from riparian zone in the Pacific Northwest, United States - 23_EM | ecosystem: Host-associated > Plants > Roots > Unclassified | place...
AATTCTTTATTTTTTTTGAAGGTTGTCTTTCACTCACTCCTTAGTCAAATTAAGATTTAATAATATCCACTTTTTAAATTATTTTTATAAAAATCAATGCTCCAATGCCATCTAATTAGGGAATTGAAAACTTAACTTGCTATAGGCACTTAGCTCCCTATAATTTGGGCTCGATTCAACACTTTGCTATACAACATTTATCTAAAAAATATCTATAAAATTGGCATCATAATTAACAATCTCTCAAGTTAAGTGAATTACTCGCATGTCCTGAGTTCATTTTTTTTTCTAGCATCATTGAATACAAATTATTTTGAATTTATAACCATAAATTGTTTCTTGATGGGAGTTTTGACATAAATGAGAGGTTATGCTAAAAGCTGCATATAAGTTTATCATGAATAAAAAATAGTATTTGGTCCCTCTAACAAAAGGCATAAGGTAAGGTAAGGTAGTGAGGAAATGGGAAAATAAATTAAGAAATCAAAGTATCATAAGCATCGTATCACTTTAATCATACCATAAGATAAACTATAAAGAACATTCAGGGCAGCATACTCCACCACACATCACATGCCCATTTCCTTAATTTATTCGACCAAATTAATAAATCCTTCGAACTTCAGAAACTTTCCTTTATTCCAAAGCCTCAATTCATGAACGGACCACCCCCACCTGTCCAAAATCATCAGAATACCCATCTTCACGCCATCCCCCCCATTTATTTATTTCCCACTATTATTATTATAATAATAATTATCTTGGGCTGCACCTCCCCCGTCCTTCTTTCTCAATTTTTTTTTATAGCGTAACAATCACTATTTTGTATTTTATTCAAGAAAAAATAAATTATTAGACATTTCTTATTAACATCTTATTTAGTAATGAATGACCCGTGCAGAATTAAATCATAAAGAACTCAGTTGTAGCATTCATTTGGGCTGTGGCTTTTCATGAAATTTTAATTTTTTTTTTTATATTTTTTAATGAAGAAACGAAGTTCCTATCATATATCTATTTCTAGAAGCCTTAGCACCAATGATTGAAAGTCTTTATTTTTTTTTTTTTTAAAGGTTTTTGCGTTTTAATATGTTGATTTTAAAATACAAAAAATATTATTTTGAAAAGAAATATTACACTCCTAAATATACATCTTAATATATTATTTTAATATATTTTAAAATAAAAAATACTTTAAAAAACAATCCATCACACTCCCAAACACATGCATTAAAAGAAGAACATAAACATGAGCTGATTAGCTATTTGTAAAACAACACTTATTTGTAAAAAATACTTTAATATGCCTTGATGCCATCTAACCTCCTCGGACACTTTCATTGGATATTTTCAAGTCCTTCCAAAACCCAAATAAACTCCATCAATCAAGTGATCACGTGCAATTCACGTGATGGGTGTAAATCCAAAAACAAGGGCATTTAAGTCATTTAAAACACAGAAGAAGACAACAAAAGGAGTGGTCTAGTAATAGACAAACCAGTAAAGACAGCACAAAACCAGCAACCAGAGAGAAGAAAACCATTTCTGCCAACTATGCAAATATGATTAAAACAAATATAAAATTACTAAAGAAAACCAAAACCACAAAACTGCGTCGTTTTCCTCCCTCTTTTCTCTAGTCTAATCCTCTCCCTTCTCCTCTTCGTTATATAAATTTTTAAAAAATATCATCATTTCTTTTATAAAAAAGAAAGTCTTCTCTCTGTCTAATCTATTGGCCTCCGCTCCGATCATCACAAAAAAAATATCTTCCAGTGGCCCGGTTCAGAAACGGTATCGTTTTAGGATAACCTTGGTGTAAATGCGTGATAAGCAGGAGTGGTGAGGGATAAAACGGGGAAGACAAATGGATAGATCGGCGATGACAGTAGGACCGGGAATGGACATGCCGATCATGCATGACAGTGACCGGTACGATTTAGTGAGAGATATCGGGTCGGGTAATTTCGGTGTAGCTCGGCTGATGAGAGATAAAGTTACTAAAGAACTTGTTGCTGTTAAATACATAGAAAGAGGCGATAAGGTCCGTATTTGTTTTTGTTTTTATAAAGATTGGTTTTTATTATTTTTATTTATTTTCTATTGTGAACTGATGATTGGTTTGATTGATTGTCACGTTTATTAATGGTGGAGGTTGCTAAATTTAGATAGTTGCTGAATTTAATGTTGTTGGTTCATTTATGGATTTATTTCTGATTACATGATATTCTATTTCTATCTATCTATCTATCTATCTATCTATTATTATTATTATTATTAAAAGATAAAGAGGAGATATAAATAGACTATTTTAGCTTTTTGGAGTATTGTTTCTCACTGAATTTATTTATTTTTTGTTTATTAAAATTAAATATTGAGGGGACGATGATTAGATTATGGAATTCCTGAAGTTTTTCTGATGGGGTATTATTGTGTTATAGATTGATGAAAATGTTCAGAGAGAAATAATAAATCATAGGTCATTGAGGCATCCCAATATTGTGAGGTTTAAAGAGGTTAGTTTACTTGTTTCTTTATTATTATTATTATGAGATTGTTGGTGTTTTAAAGGGATGCTGGTTTAAGCTATATGTATGCATTGATATAAATCTAACTCCAGGTGATTTTAACACCGACCCATTTGGCAATTGTAATGGAATATGCAGCTGGAGGAGAGCTTTTTGAGCGAATTTGCAAGAGTGGGCGATTCAGCGAGGATGAGGTTCCTATACAATTATCTTTGGACCTTTTTTTTTGTGTTTCCTTTCTTCGGCAGTGTAATGGTTGCATTTTTTTTTCTATGGTTTCTTGACTCTGGTTTCTGGTTCAGGCACGGTTCTTCTTTCAACAACTTATATCTGGAGTCAGCTATTGTCATGCCATGGTACTTGTTCCTTTTCTTTTTTTTTGTCTTTTTATAATTCCTCGAGGTGATAGAAACTGAAATTTTAGGTTATTTGTTTGGCTTTTTAATAACGTGCTTCTTGATGAAGCAAGTATGTCACCGTGACTTGAAGTTGGAGAACACATTGTTGGATGATAGTCCTGCTCCTCGTTTGAAGATTTGTGATTTTGGGTACTCCAAGGTAATTGTTATCTTTCACTTGCCTATTCTCTTTTCATATGGGCAGAGCGTCTGGCCTTTACTTGTATATTTACCAAATTTTCAGACCTTAATATATTTTGATTAAGAATGTTCTGATGCATAGATCAAGTCTTAGGATTATCCTACTTAAGTGGTGCTTCCATGTTGAGTACACGATTCTTTTGAAAGGTTGTCCTCTAGAGGCAGATGATGTGGATCTTTACAATATGGATGGCAATCAGTTCTATTCTTACTTATATTTCATATAACATGCCTTTCTGCCCGGAAGTTGCTTTCACTGTGTTAAACTGGAATTGAATAATCTTTTAGCTTTTCAAATTTGTGTTGTGGTAAAACCCCTAAGCTGCCTTTGCGGTAGCTATTGTTTCCAATTTTTTTCTTGTTTGTGAATCATAATTGTTTGTTGTTTTGTAGCACTTCATGATTGTCATTCGCTATATAAAGGCTTTAGCATTACTAATTATTGTTTCTACCTTACATATTTGTATGGGTGCTCTCTTAGTCTTCAGTGCTTCACTCTCAACCGAAATCAACTGTGGGAACTCCTGCATACATTGCTCCAGAAGTTTTGTTGAGGCAAGAATATGATGGCAAGGTAATACTATCTCTCTTATTGTGTTTTCAATTAGAATATTATTATTACATCCTACCAACATCATCTTATGCACTTGGACTTTGTGTTTATTCTAAGCCCTAGCTTACAAAATATGCTAGGATCATTTGGCTGAACCCAGATTAGAGGTTCTTACTGTACCGAGTGCTATTTTTATTCTTTTGTTTCAAGTGATTGGCAATTAGTCACCATTTGGTATTATTGCGGTTTGGGTGTTTTTTTTTTTTTAAATCTATAAAAGAACCAAATTAATGTTTTTTTATGTGCTTTTCGATTGTTTCGATATGAGGATGTCAAAACCATAAAAAAACATCTAATTTTTTTTTAACCAATTTGATTCCTTTTCAGATGAAAAGAATTCTGAAAAGCTCTCTCAACTGCATTACCAAACACACACTAATGTGTTTGGTGGAAAAATGAAATTTGGAAATTAAGAGATTTAGGCCTCTCTACACTGTCCTTGTTATTGTTTACTTTGGCTCTGGTGGTGAGCTTTGAGCATTGTGGATGCGATAATTATTAGCTGGGAATTAGGTGTGCATTAAGTGTTTTTCCAATGAGACTGCTATGGAGCCTTCAAATTTACGATTGTTGGGAGCATTTGGTGGGGTTATCCTTCTTTATTGTCTGTTATGGATTGAAAGTTCTTACAGATGAATCAGGCAAGCATATCAGACCTCGTCTCTGACTGATTGCTGGTCTATGCTGTATGCATGTATGATCATTTGTTTGGAAATGGGTTATCTATGACGTCGTATGTATATTTGCAGTAGTGATAGACTGATAGTAGGCAACTCTGAGCCAATGTTGAGCAATTCTTTTGTTCTTAACTCCGATTTGCTTGGACAGAACATGGAGCAGATTGAAGTTTTTTCATGCTTATCCTCACTTTTATTATCAAAATATCATAAGTCTAGGACTAGTGATCATGCTATAGGCTTGCTGAAGTGGTTTTGGTCCATAATGTTGAAGGTCAAGTAGCCCTTGTTTCCTTGCTTCTGATGCTTCATTGCATTGGCTGAGAAAATGAGTTTTTTTTTAAAGGGTTAACCCATGGCTGTAATACAATAGGCCCTGCTGTTCATGTCATAATAGAAAGGTTCCTGGAATGGACTCTAGAAGCAATCCTGACCTTTAATTTTTTGGCATGAATTTCTCCTCTTTCAAGGCTGATAAATAATGATAATGTCAATATCTCATTTTTTTGGTTCATGGGGTAAGTTTTGCTTCGCTTCCCCTTTTGCTGGCAATGCCTGCAGCTCATGAAGGGTTTTGGTACGCTCTACTTCAATTAGTTTGCTCTTTTTTAGTTTTTCATCTGGTGTTTGGTTACACAATAAGGTATTCCAGTTTTCAATGGATTTGATTCTGTTCCACTTGGATGACACTTACTGGAATTCATTAGTTGCCAGCAGGTTGTTTTATTTAGCAACTAACAAGTAGCAAAAGCTGGCTGGAAGTTTTCATCACCAGACGTGTGCGTGTGCGTGTGTGTTCTTTCATTAAAACTGCAATGAGTATTTAAGCTTTTTCGTAGGTTTAGCCTTGGTGCAAAGCACTCAGTGCAAGTGCACGTAGATATAGTAAAACACATTTTCAAGGTGCAGCATTATTTCTAAGAATAATATTTAAACCAAAGAATAGAAATAAAAAAATAAATAAAGAAAAGCAAAGAAGGTGCAATTAGTCCATTAGCTAGTGGAGGCGCCTTGTGTATGGTAATAAGTGTTACCTTGAAATAAAGGTTGATTAAAGGTCAAAAACCATAAATTTATATGTAATTTAATTAGAGATGAGAAAGCTGATTTCAATGCCTTGGGCTTTAACTTGAGTTGTGCTTTCTGCATCTTGATTTTGCTTAAGGTGAACACGTGTTGATTTGAGGGGAAACACAATTTTCCCCTGGTGCTCTATGCTTTTAGCCTTAAGCCTGTGTAGGCATGCTTGTAAACTCTCTCTCTCTCTCTCTCCCTCCACCTCTCAACTCCCCTCTCTCTTCTTTTCTAAACATATCTTATGTGGCCATTAGAAGTACTAGTTGATATATGCTTCACACGCGCACATACATGTGTTCCAGCTGCATATATGGTAAACAGGTTGATATTTTGTTGCTCTGCAATGCCAGGTTGCAGATGTGTGGTCGTGTGGTGTAACCTTATATGTGATGCTGGTTGGATCATATCCCTTCGAGGACCCTGCTGAGCCTAAAGACTTCCGAAAGACAATACAGGTACACTAATGGATCCTGCTATTACTCACTAAACTCTTAATTCTTATGCAATTTATTTTTGTTGTTTATGTGCAGAGAGTTATTAATGTCCAGTATTCTATTCCAGACTCCATTCTGATAACCCCAGAGTGTTGCCACCTGATTTCAAGGATTTTTGATGCCGATCCTGCAACTGTGAGTACTTTCTCTCCCTTTTCTTTTTGTTGGATACTTCAAATTGCTTTAAAGTCATGTAAAGCATGATATAGATGATACATTCAACCTGTAGCACTTGAGTTTGTGTGATCTTCTGGTGATCCTCCTGCCTTTTCTGTTTGCATGCGACAGAGGATTACCATCCCCGAAATCAGGAATCATGAGTGGTTTCTGAAGAATCTTCCCGCTGACCTAATGGATGAAAAAACTATGGGCAGCCAGTTTGAAGAGCCTGATCAGCCCATGCAGAGCGTTGATGCAATCATGCAGATAGTTTCCGAGGCCACTGTACCAGCAGTTGGAGTGCATGGTCTTAATCGATGTATGATGGACAATCTGGACATGGATGATGACATGGACGGTCTAGATTCTGAATCCGAGCTTGATATTGACAGCAGTGGGGAGATAGTTTATGCATTGTAATCTGATCATCATGCAGTTGCACTCTCAGCATGCTTGGCAAGATGATGTTCATGGAGCAAATGGATGCATGGAGTTCAAAAGCCAAAGAAATGTGTTGTAGAATATTGTAGGTGTAGAATAGGCAACAGCATGGGAAAGTTCAATGCATGCTACTTGACATTTCATGTTCACATTGTAAGCTTTCATACCTTTGTGCGTGGAGGGATTTGATCTTATTCATGAAGGGTGGGAATCTGGTAAAAAATTCTGTATGTCAGGGGATCTCCACCCTCTGCCATCCTATCGAACTAGTCTGTTCATCACATTTTTCAGTTTTGCGTCTGTCCCATGTGTTTTGTTTTTTGTGCTAGGGCATATTATCTGCTTGTATACTCTATATGAAGGCGGCGCCTGAAATTTATATATTTTAGGCGTCATTTTTCCTGTCTTAATATAAACTCGTCCCTGCCTGAGCATGTGCGTGTACAGAGTAGTTTGACCTAGATCCTCTATCTTGCATAAGTGGGCACCGGCAGATAGTCGTGGAATTCCTTGTTCTTTGCCCTCACCGATCTCCTCCCTAAAAGTCAATCCACAGGAAATTTTCTAATTTGAAGTAGTCAAGCTCTCCCTCTACCTTTGATATTATCTATCTAACAGTATTACTCAGAATGAATGATACTGTCACCATATATACAACAGAATACAAACACTTGAGTCAGGAAATTGCAGCTTCTCTTCTTTTACTCAGGGCAATCTCACAGCTTCCTTTGCGTAGTTGCTCCCCCCAAAACAATAAAATAGAAAAAGTGAACTTTCACATTAACTGAAGAAAACAATGAAAGGGTATTACGATGAAATTAAGCAAGAAAATAATTGAAAGAACAGTTTTCTGTAATCCTTTCTTCTCTGTCTGTTTCTTCTTCTTCTTCTATCCTTCATCTCTTTTCTTTGAATTCTGCAACTCTTTGTTAAGAGAAGCCTTAACAGAATTCTGCTTATGGCTGCTACAATCAGCACTTTGCCAAGCAACGTGACCTTTTTAGTGCGTGTTTGAGAATGTGGTTACAATTGCTTTTCAAAATATTTTTTACTTAGAAATGCATTAAAATAATATATATTTTTTTAAATTTTTTTTGATATCAGCACATCAAAATGATTTAAAAACAAGAAAAAATAATTAAATTTAAGCAAATTTTTTTTAAAATTTTAGTGGAACGCAATTTGAATTGCGTTTCCAAACAGGTCTGCCGGAGCAACTCAGAACTCATTTAAAAAGTCTGACGTAATAAAGAAAGTGCCTGTTTGTGAAAATCAATTAAAGTGCAGAAAGAAGATATTAACTTAAACCGGCTTTGCAACCATTTATCAACAACCTTTATTATATTGGATTCAACTTCATACTCATTCTCAAGGCAACACTGGTTTGTCTATAAGGCTAATCTCCAATTTCAAACTCTCTTTTTGTTCTTTTATCAACAATTTGTGCCTATGCCTAGCTCTCTCCAACTGTCTTTAACAACGAATTTATGTGAGTTCTCTACTAAATCACCTCTTTAATTGCAGGCACTATAGTAGATTCTTGAATAATTATCTCCTTGCTGGGTGGATGATAACCATATAAAGCTTAAAATGAAATCATTTTAATAGCAAAATGAAAGCTAGTATTATACCATCATAGCTAATGACAACCAATGAAATTATTTTTTTAGATTATGCATACTCACACACTTTAAATAAGTTTATAAACATTAATTAATTCTCTCAGATTGACCATCTATTTGTGGATGATATAAAAAATTCCTAAACAATTTCACTCCCAATAATTTGAACAATTTTTTTTCAAAACAAGTTTGTGAAAATCTTGTCTTTGTTTGTGATAATTGTAGCCGGTAATAAATGGATTTTGTAGAAATGATCTAGGCATACTTGAGCTATATCCTGAGCTATAAATGAATGTGTCACTATAATAAAATGTGTATATTTGATGAACTTGTCCACTATGACCATGATAATATCCTTCCCCTTGAACTTGGTAACCATTCTATAAAATCCATTGTGATATTCCTCCATAACCCTTCTTGTATTGGTAATGGCTGCAATAATCTATGATAAGCTATCATTTCAATCATTTTTTTCTTACACATACCATACTTTTTCACAAACTGTTTCACAGCAGTCTTAATTGGAGGCCAATAAAACATTGTTTTAAGCCTTTTGTAAGTATTTTGCACACTAGTATGCCCTTTTATATGTGAGTTATGAATTTCACTTACCAATTTAGTCCATAAATTTCCTCTCTTACCAATCACTATCTTGTTAGTGTATTTCAAAACTCCTTATATAAGATTATAATCTAGCCAACTACATGTATTAAGTATATTTTCAGTGATAACTTTTTGTAATTGGAAACTATCTTCATAAGTCTCACTCATTTTTTTATACCAAGCTGGAATTACTGCAGTTATTGCCATCAAGATGCCCTTGATTTTTTCAACAATGTTATCACTTGTAATTAATGTATCTCCTTTTATAATTCTTATTGACAAGGCTAACACAAGATCTTTACATAAAGCTTCTTTCAATTGATTAAAAGTTCTTCAATCTTCATGTCTCAACTGAAATTATCTTTCTTCAGCATAACAATTAAGGGTTTGCTGATAATTCCAAATTCTCTGATGAGCTTTCTATGATAACTTACTAATCTTAGGAACCTCTTTAGTTCCTTGATAACATTTGGAGTAGGCCAATTCTTCACAACTTCTATTTTCTTAAGATCAATAACAAAACTTTTAGCCTAAATAATATATCTGAAGTATTCCATTTGATGTTTATAAAAGGAACACTTTGATTGCTTGGCATACAATTTTTTTCTTAACAGTCAAGTCATTGAGTTGTTTATAGTCAACAAACCTTATAATATTATCTTCTTTCTTCACCAATAGAACATGAGAAGTAAATAGACTGAACTTGGTTGAATGATGCCATTATGTAACATCTCTTTTATTAACTTCTTAATTTCTTCCTTATGCATAAATAAACTATTATAGGGTCTAATGTTGACTGGTTTGGCTTCTGGAATACGTGGAATTATGTGATGTATTTGTCTTGCAAGTTGAAGGTGTTTTGGTTATGCAAAAACTTCTTGATATTTTTCTAGCAAGGTTTCACTTCTAAATTCTATACAATCAGCTTGGGTTTTTCAAAGACTTTTGAAGAGAAAAATTGGCCAATGAATCCATAAAATGATTCCTTTCAACTTTTATGCACTTTAATAGCTGACACCATATACAACCTGACTTGTTTCAAGATTCCTTTTAATTTAATCATTCACCTTTCTTTTTTGAATGATAATTTCTGAAATCATACAATACTGGTGAATAGATTTTCAATCAATCCACTCCTAACACCATATCATACTTTCTGAACTTCAAAATCCTTAAATCTGTTTGGAACTCATACCCTTTTATAAACCATGTAAACCCTGGACCATGAGCATTACACTTCATGACATTACCATTAATCACTATTACTACTAGTACAGTTGCCCCCATAATAACAACTTTGATTTCTTTAATAACTTGTTCATCAATAAAGTTAAGTGTTCTTTCACTATCAATAAAGATAACAAGATCCCTTCCTTAACATCTCTCTCTATTTCTAATGGTGTTATGTGAATAGCTTTATGCTAAAGCATTTAATGACAACCTATGGTATTCCCACTTTCATTCCCCTTTTTAACATAATTTTTTTTTTCCCTTGTCATCCTTCACTCCTTTTATCATAAATATTCTCTTTCTATATTTATGCATAGGAACATATTTTTCTCTACACTTGAAACATAATCACATTCTTTTTCTTTGCTCATATAATTTCAATAGATTGTTTAAAGCCTTGTGACACTTTTGTTTTAGGTTGAATGAAGGATTTGAATAGTGAATCACCTATTAGTTTGTCAATGTTGTACAAGGGAGTGATTATTGAAATAAATTTGTTCTTCTTGACTATGCATTGTTTGATTCTTCCTTCCATTTAGTCTAGTAAAAAACTTACATTAAAGTAGTTGGCTTAAGAATCTTAAGAATTAGTTTATTATCATTTTTAAGCCTACTAATGAAACTAGACATATAATCTGATTATAATAATGAGGGATTAAGGGTGTTCATCAATAATTTAAGTTGTTCAAACCTGCTTACATATTTTTTCACCACTCTGTCCCACTTCATCTTATTAAACTCCTCTACTATATCATTTAGGCTATCAAATCTCATGCAAATAGCCTTGGAAGACTTCTCCCAGTTAGTTAAATCATTATCTCCTAACAAAAATATATCATACCAGATTTCTACCTTTCCTTCAAAATATAGTAAAACAAACTCCACCCATTGATGCACTAATGTGAAGCGCATTTTAAAAAACTTCCTACTTTCATGACTCACCCCCTTGAAGTTTCACCAAGAAAAATTGGTAATTCCATCTTAGGTAAATCTACATTATATCCAATTTTGTTGTTGTCTTGATTTTTATTAGCTTTACCACGAGTGCAATTTCTTGGTTGAAGATTAATCCCATTTTGATTCTAGTCATCCCTTCTTTCTCTTTTATGCTCCTAATTAACCATGAAAAAATTTAGGTTTATCACTATAGCTTTCTTCTTCATAGCAACATTCAATATTCTGGTTTTGTTCCATACATCACTTCTAGTTTTTAACTATGGATTCTTGTATTTCTTGATGAATATTTTGTATTTCTTCATCAAACCTTTAATTATGTTCTTTCAAATTTCTCATCTTGTTATTCTCCGCCATGGTTTACTTATTAATGATGAAAAATGTGTTTAATACCTAAAAATCATGCTTTTATACCAACTTGTTAAGGCTTCCCTTAACAAAGAGTTGTAGAATTAAAAGAAAAGAGATGAAGAACAAAAGAAAAGATTATATAAAATTATTCTCTCAATATTTTTCTTGCTTAACATATTTATATTACAAGCTACTTATACAAGTATAATTCCTCCTTCTTTCAACTAACTAACCAATTAACTACCAACTAACTATTAACATCTAAATAACTTCTTCAAATGTTTATATTGCAATCTACTTATACAAGTATAATTCCTTCTTTTAACTAACTAACCAATTAACTACCAACTAACTATTAACATCTAACTTGTAAAACCTCCGGGCGAAAAATCATAAATTGACTAGTTTTATGTAAAACAAAAACAAAATTCGTAACTCTTGATTGGGTTATCTAAAAATTCTGAAACTTTGCGTGGAGCCTTCTAATATGATACCTTAACTTGGGTTAAAATTTCAGAATTTTTAGAGAAATTCAAAAATTTGACGAAAAATCATAAATTGACTACTTTTATGTAAAACAAAAAAATTCGTAACTCTTGATTGGGCTATCTAAAAATTCTGAAATTTTGCGTGAAGCCTTCTAATATGATACCTTAGCTTGGGTTAAAATTTCAGAATTTTTAGAGAAATTCAAAAATTTGACGAAAAATCACAATTCGACTAGTTTTACGTTATTGGATGTAATTTTCAATCCGACCATCGGATTGAGCTGAAATGTTATGAGGAACCTTAAAATATATTGAATAAAATATGGTTAAAATTTTAAGATGAATGGAGCTCGGTAGGGCTAGCAAAAAAAAAAAAAAAATAAAGACCGTCAAAGAGGAAAAAATATTCATTAAGGGTATAATAGTAATTTGCCATTAAAAACAAAACATATAAGCTCTCCTTCTCTTCTATTAACTGCCGAATGGGCAGAATAAAAAAGGTGAAAAGAGAAACAGAGCATAACGTGAGAGAAAGAGAGAAAAGTAAGGAAAAACAATAAGGAAATTGAGAAAATACCTTTATAAGCTTGCAAGTTCAACTTATAAAACACTAAAGCAAGTGAAGGAAAGAGGATTTGAGAAGAGGAATTAGCTAACTTTGGAAGAGAAGAGAAATTGGAAGAAAAGCAATAGGTAAGCATGAGAAGTTTGGATTTAATGTTTGATTTAGATGTTTTCTTAAGTTTATTTGATTAAGTTAGGAAGTAATTTCATGGAATTTTACCTTAGTTTCCCTTAAATCCTAGATTTTTGAACTTAGGGTTCTTATGTGAATTTGGGGGAATTAGAAGGGGAAGGAAA
>Ga0307517_10010852_pt1 | contig 12696 bp, 18 predicted proteins | sample 23_EM_MG_FD_194515 | JGI IMG/M metagenome (GOLD analysis project Ga0307517, IMG submission 194515) | Populus trichocarpa ectomycorrhiza microbial communities from riparian zone in the Pacific Northwest, United States - 23_EM | ecosystem: Host-associated > Plants > Roots > Unclassified | place...
CGCGCCTGGAGAAACATCAGAAGAACAGTCAGAAATGTCTGGGTCGTGAGCCTACTTCATGTGTGTCCAAATCGTCTCTCGGCCTAGTTCCAATACAGGGGCACCAGACCCACGGTTGCGTATCTATTCTGCGGTGGGCAAAATAGTTTGGCTCCTCGGTCTGGGACTCACGAGAACATACTACGGTCGAGAACACCGGAGGATTCGTGGGTCTGGTGAACATTGGAATAGAGAGAACCACGCTTTCCGGCCCTCCCACGTAGGCCTTACTTGCAGTACATTCAGAAACGGGCCATCGCAGGGCATAGCAAGACGGATGTTGGAGATTCGAGGGTCAAGTGTGGTCCACGTCTGCTCCCGGGGTTCCCAAGTCGAGCGGGAACTTAGACTGCATGACGATGAAACGTAAAGGGGACGCTCTGCGGGTTCGGTGGCCGGCCGACTGTTCCGGGGGGCGCTGCAAAGCGCATACGTCGTGATGTCACGATACGTTAGTGCTGCCATGCCCCCGGAACCCGCGCCAGGGGACGGGGGCGCGTTCGCGAGTGATGCCTTATTTTATTCCGAATGTTATGTGGAAAGGAAGATATGTACGATTGCAAGGTGTACTTAGAATTCAAAAGGAGATATACATAACCTGGCTCACGTTCAGATGGCACGCCGGAGAACATTTCGAAAGATAAGGGAGCGGGGAGCGTTAAAGTGTAGACTGAGAGCAAGTAGACTTCGTCGATCAGAGAGAAAGGACACGAGGGAAGACCCAACTCAAAATCGCGGTCCAAAAACCAAGATTCTGAGGAGGGATTTAACAAAGTTGAAAGCAAAGGCGACGGGGTGAATAGGCCAGCCCTGAAGAGGAATTAGGACTCGAAGAGGTCGTTAGCGTCGTGACTACATCAAAGCACCCCAAGAGATCAGCGGTCTTGTTGAACTTGTTGCACCGGTACACCTGCCATAACCACACCGTCAGGATTACCTGCGTGGGGAGGTGGTGGAGGGGGTGGCAATACGGGCGTGTGCGGGTGGTGTCCTGGGTGGCCAGGGTGTGGCGGATGTCCCGGATGTCCGGCTGGCGGGGGAGGGGGTGTGAAGAACGCCGCCCTCAATTTCCATAGCATAATCCTGAACCACTCCTGATCGATACCCGTCTTTTCCTGCTCTTCCGTAACTTGTATAAGCTGGCTCAGCTCCTTCTTCCACATGGACTTCCAATCAAGGTTTCCATGCTCGTCCATGTCGAAAGCTTCGTCTGCATTGAATGGGGGCAAGATTCCAGGGATCCCGGGAGGAGGAGGAAGTAGGTGGGGTGGGAATGTGGGGTCGAACCTGTGACGAAGGCAAAACAAGTCAAAAAAAATGCAGTGGTATCTTGGTGTGATTGGACCTACGAAGGTGGGAAAGGTGGAGGGAAAGGTGGAGGGGGTGGAGGTGGAGGCTGCACGACCCTGCTTGTCCCCTCACTTTGTGGGATTTCCTGGGGTACCGCATACGCGGTGGTATCAAACGGAGTGCCCGCGTCTCCTCCATTCCCGGTGCTCCCAGCTGGTCCACCAACCGGTGGCGCGTAATCAGGATCCATGTCGGGATCGTCGCTACCTGTACCGGATGCTGTAGCGTTATTGTTCTTGGATCCTTTGCCCTTCTTCTTTCGAACGCGATGAACACCCGTTCGCGGGTCCACTGAGTCGTTGACTGTCCAGTATGAACCTTTGCCCCTGTCCGTCAATGGTCTGGCCACTTTTTCGAAACATGGATTCAGGGAGAGGTTATGGCGGACAGAATTCTGCCAGGCAATCGATGTTGAGCAGGGCGCGTCAACGAGCAATTCGCAGGAGACGTACCTTCCACCCCGCTGGAGCATTTCGGAAATAGGGGAACTGAGATGATCGTGAGCGAACCTGACGCGATTCCAACATGAACCAGGCGCTACTTACTCTTGATTCGATGGCGTAGTAGATATCCTCCAGCAAAAGCTTGCCAGTAGGAGAACCTTTAATGGCGTAGCTAGAGAATAGCCTCAGTACTCGGTGAGATGAATGAGAGGGTGAGTGAGGGCGCGAACCGAATGAGAGTCGAGTAGGGATAGAAGGGCTTGCTCCCCGGTGGACCGTCCCTGAGAGAATCGAGACTAATCGGTAGGCCTCCAGTAAGGTCGGGATTTGGATCGGGGAAGTATGGATTAGGAGCGGCGAGGATGCTGGCGGGGATCATCTGCTGGAGCTGCTGCTGTTGCTGCTGCTGGGTTTGCTGTTGCTCAAGGTCCATGGCAGCGGCGGGTCCCGGTCAGGGGGCGTCAAGCGAACAGGATTCTCGCGAGAAGCTGAACGTATAGCTGAAGTCGTAGAGGAGGGGTGGCTGGCCAGGTCGAGCGGTGGATCGTGTGTTCGTGTTTGGGTGTTCGAGTCGAGGCGAGGCACGGTTGCTTACGTCATCAAGAGGAGGGTTCGCGGTCGGCGGGGGTTATGGGCGATAGAGGAATGATGCATCCTGGCAATAAACACTTGGAATCTGAAAAGAGGTGGATCTCGAGTGTAAATCGCAAGTGAGAGCGAAGAGATTGAGAGAGAGGATAAGATAATTGTTTGTGGTCCACAACAGATTTGTACTTGTTTGAAGGGACAAGCATGCGCAAATCCAAGACATCCGCCACCACCGGGTTTCGTCTCAATTCATGCAGGAAAATGAAGCCATCCACATAAACATTCCCCCCAGGCTGTATCAGGTGCCGGGGGCAGCGTTGGTGGTGGGGACCGTCATTGGTACAGTACGCGGTTCGCGGAAGGAGGGTCTACGCTTCCTGGCGGAGAACGCGCACCGGGCTCCGACCACGCTGCAGGGCTGGTATTTCTACAACAAAACAAAAAACTACCGAAAAATCCTTGGAGGGCTGGTGGAGGGGGGCAGACAAGGTCTTAGGCTGAGTGCGACGGCGATGGCCTGGGTCACGATTGAGGAGAGCATCCGTAGGTTCGGTAACGGGCTGGAAGAAGCGGCGGAGGTCGGGGCCGGAGTGGGGACAGGTGCAATATTCGGTCTCATCTGTGGGTGCCCCCAAATCCAGAGGAAGTGTCTTATCCCTCATTTCTCGCTGCATACAGACAGGCTGGGGTTACGGACGACCGGGCAGTCAATTCTCCTTGGAGTTCTCGTCGGTTCGGGGATGCTGGGGATGCGAAAAGGCAAGGAGAGGCTTAGTTTAAAAGTGGAGCGGTGAATCCAACGAATATTTCCATTTCCCCCCTTCTTTCCTCTGCATGTCATCTTTTCTACCTACCACCACCATTCCGCTCCAAATCCGATTTATGCTCAAGTTTTGGATGCCTAGCGGCGAAACGACGCCGAAGCCTGGGCTGAGTGGCGAAGAGAAACAAAACCCTTTCGATTCTCCCACAGCCCTGTCCTCTGTCGATTGCAACAACGTCCCGACCACTCCGACCCTCCTCCTCACACCCACATTCACCTCCGAGTTGATAACAAAAACTCAGATAGCATCTCCCACCACGACTTTTCATGCCCCAGTCTTCAACATAATGGAACCCCCAAAGCCCAAATCAAAACCTCCACCGTCCCAACCATCCCCAAATCCACAAGCATCAGGCCCATCCAAGGGTCAGATCCATGTGAAGCTCATTCAAGCAAGGGGTTTGAACGTACCTTCTCTCCAAGCTCGTCCCTACATCGTCGTCCAGTTCGAGCAGAACGAATTCGTCTCAAGAGATCCCACGGACGAGACTGGCAAGGAAGTCAAGGGTGTCGCCACCACCTTATCTCGAGATTCTTCCTCCACCGCTCTCGCCACCCTCAACGCTATCGGCAACAGGGGTCCAACAGACAAGAGGAATGGCTCAGTAACTCCCAACGGTCGTGTTCCCAATTCACAACCGGCGAAACCACTCCTCTCATCGAAGACCAATGGTATTCTTGGCTCCACTCTAAGATCGGCCCACAATCCCGTATGGAAGCACGAAGTTTCTTTGTGAGTCCCGTGCTCTTCATCCCTCTTCTCATCGGAACCCCTCGACAGACAATCCATTCGTTCCCGATACACTCTATATCTCCACCTTCTTTTTTTTCCCCTTCCGGCCCTCCGAGCGACTGCTGAACGAGCCCCCGTTCTATCAGCGATGTTTCTTCGGAAGAATCGCACTTAGTTTGCAATATCTACGACCGGTCGGAAGACACTCATTCCTTCCTCGGCACCGTCCAAATCAAACCGACCCTAGTGCATGATCACACTGTCGATCATTGGTATAAGTACGTTATGGTTACTCCGGATCGTTAGCACGCGAACTAATTTCTTTGTTTTGAGGTTAACGCCGTTGGAAAACGAGCCTGTGACCGGTGAGATGAGGGTCCAGATCACGTTCGAAGCGTACAAGGTTGGCAACGCCGTCGGCATTTCCACTTCAGCCACCACACTAACGGGCGGGATGACAGAACAAGCGCGCGTTGACCCCTAGAGACTTCGAGTTCCTCAAGCTCATCGGCCGCGGGACTTTCGGCAAGGTGTTCCAGGTGCGGAAGAAGGACACCAAGAGAATCTATGCGATGAAGGTCCTTTCCAAGAAGGAGATCGTAGCTAAGAAGGAGGTTGCCCATACCATTGGAGAACGCAAAATCCTTCAACGATCCCTCGACTCACCATTCCTCGTCGGCTTGAAGTTCAGTTTCCAGACTGATGCCGACCTATATCTCGTAACAGACTTTAAGAGCGGTGGAGAGCTTTTCTGGCATTTACAGAAGGAAACGAGGTTCAGTGAGGAGAGAGCGAGGTTTTACATCGCAGAATTGATCTTGGCCTTGGAGCACTTGCATAAGTACGACATCGTTTACAGGTAAACCTTCGCACCCCCCTGCATTCTCCGTGTCCCTGATCCTTTTTTTTTTTCAGGGATTTGAAGCCAGAGAACATCCTTCTCGATGCTACAGGTCACGTTGCCCTGTGTGACTTCGGATTGTCGAAACCAGACTTGCGCGCGGATGAGCTGACGAATACGTTCTGCGGAACGACAGAATACCTGGCACCTGAAGTGCTCTTAGACGAACACGGGTACTCGAAGATGGTAGATTGGTGGTCACTTGGTGTGCTTCTGTTCGAGATGTGTTGCGGCTGGAGTCCGTTCTACGCAGAGGATACACAACAGATGTACAAGAACATCTGCTTCGGAAAGATCAGATTCCCCAGAGGCGTTATCAACGAAGATGGGAAGCAGTTTGTGAAAGGGGTACGTCGATTCCCGTTTTGGGGTCCCTGCCCTAACCACCCACCTCCCCCGTACAGTTATTGAACCGGAACCCCAAACACCGGTTAGGAGCCCAACGAGATGCGGCAGAGCTGAAAGAACATACCTTCTTCGCGCCCATCGACTGGAACGCACTCTCCCTCAAGCAAGTTACCCCGCCTTTCAAGCCCGTCGTAGAGTCGGACGAGTCTGTGGCCAACTTCGACCCCGAGTTCACCACCACAGACTTGAACGACAGTGGGTTGGGCGTTAATGACTTCCTGGACGATGATGATCCATCCGAGGCTTGGGTGAGTCGCAGCTCGAGCATGACGCATTTACCGAACGGTCCACTGGGGTCGGATACCGGTGGGCGGAAGCACAGCGGCGGCGGGGGGCTAGGAGGACTTGCGATGACGTCTCTATCTAGCTTGAAGGCGAAGGGGGTCGAGATTTCGAAGAACGCGCAGAAGAAGGGCGTCAAGATTAGCGGGGGAGGTGGAGGTAGAAAGGGATCAAGGGGTAGGAGAGACGACAGTCCCCCGCTGACGAGCAGCATACAGGAGAACTTCCGAGGGTTCACCTATCATGGGGAGGACACGGGCGAACTGATATCTGCCGCGATCGGCAAACTGAGGGGAGAGTGCAGAACTTCGGAGGATGCGCTTGACGATGAGGAGTACCAAGAGCCGACTACGGAGGACGAAGTGGAAAATGACGCGAATCCTGCTGGACGGTACGCGAAACAGCGGAGGAGAGGACAAATGGACGACCTTTGAGATTGGATGTGCCCGTATGAAATTCCACCCATGCTTCGAATGCTCCTCCTCTTCGTCCCTCCCTTCATCTTGCTTCTGGCCCAACACGCACAAAGCCGACCATCCCTTGTAACAACACCACAAACAACGTCTCCGTTACATTCCTCCCCATCGCTATGGACCAGTCTATGCAATCGCCATCCTATCCTAGAACTCTTCACCATACATTCGTCACTTGTTTTTGAGACCCCCCCCCCTGTTTCTTACACATATTATTCCCTGCTCGCTCCTCGGCATTCTCGTCAGGATGTATTCCCCAAGGATAACCCTCTCACATCCTGATACACTTTCCTCCCGTCCCCATCCCACAATATTTGGCCCATGTTCACAATTATTGTGCCATCACAGCCGACCGCAGTAAACCCTGCTTGTATGTTTCCCTAAACTTTTTTGTTTTGTTCTGTAGACGTCCCCCTCTCCGCCGTCGTGTTTTTTTTTGTCATTCCTAGTAATCGAAGCCCAGCCTCTTCGCATACGTCCCAAACTAATTAGTCTCCTCCTCCAACCTTTACGTATTTCTGAGTTACATGAGCTTGTTCGTTCTTCCCCCGACTTTCGTAGCGTGCTGGGTGCAGCTTAGAGTGTCGCTGATGTCGCAATTTTCCATTCAATACAACAGTTTCTCATTTTGCCTCTAATTCCCTGCTATACGGCATACGTCATCCGGCGTACGCTTAAACGCGAACAACAATGAGAACCCGTCATATACTCCATCACTACCTCTAACTGGGCAAGTTGTTGGAGCATGGTCTGAGTCGGAATCCCGGTAAGGGTTACCAATCGTGCAAGGAAAGACAACCTGGCCTGGAGACGTTCAAACCAGCTCTAAAGAGTGAGGGTATGATCTTTCCCTGAACGATGGTCTGTTCGACGATGGCGTCGACTTCGTGCGGAGTGACGCGGCTGTACCAGATCGACTGCCCCCCAGGAGTGCAAATCTAAAGATAAATAATGATATAATAAAAGGGTGAGACGCCGGTTAGATTGGACGGGGTTTCGAAAGGGGTGGGAGATAACGAAAGTTCGGAGGAGTCGGAACGGTGAATACACTGAGAGCACTGAATAGCGAAACGCTGAATGCAGTGTGGAATGCATGGGAATCAGATTTGGGAAACCCCGACGGTTGGGGGGGATGAAACGCTCGTAAACGCCAAGGGGCGTACGGCACGAGTTCGCAGTAAAAGAAGGGGAAAACGCGCCGAGTCTAAATTGGTCAAGCGAGGTAGTGTGATCACTCACAATGACATTTCCGGCGAATTTGTGCTGTCCGACGTGGGAGCTCTTTACGATCAGCACGCGCTTGAGGCCCCATAGCGTGTGAGGGGAGATACCGCCGGGGAACGGAGCGGGTCCATTGGGTTTGGTGGCACCATCGGGGTCCTCCTCTTCTCCTTCCTCCGGGTCGTGGTTCACTTCGGATGGTGCCGCGGAGGGAGGTTTCGAGGGGGGGAGGACGTCGTGGAGGTGGTCGTGGTCGAGGTTGGTGTCCACTGTCCAGTTATGCTGTTGCAGAGAGTGAATAAATTCTGGGTACGTGGGTCACCTTGAGAAACGTGTTATCACTGATTTCCCAATGGGGGGCGTACCACGTTCAAGGATAGGAGCAGAAATGTGGCAACGGTTGTCTCGTTTCTTGTGAGAGCCTTGGGGACGGGGATGAATAAGCGGAGGAAAGAAGGCTATCAGATAAAGATAACGTACAAAGTAGAATCACACAGGAGTAGGGTATCGGCAGGATTCCGAACGGCAACTCTCCAGCTTCGTTTTCCTCCGGTACGGTTGGGATGTAAGTCGTGCTAGGACTTACAACCTTCTCGTACAAGAGCTCCGCAGCCTTGGGTGTACTCTCGACCCCGAACACGACCCGATAATCTGGGAAGACGAGGACGGTTTCTCGGTCGTGATGCTCTGAGATCGTCGTGTGGCTTCCGTTGAGGATAACGAGACGGGTGCCTTCCTGCTGAGTGAACACCCCGGGAACAGAGTGTTGGAGCTTTCCAGCTGTCGCATCCGTAGGTTTCGCCAATGACGACTTGGAGGACGCGAACAGGCCATTAACCAAGGCGGCCAGAGAGCCGTTGACTTCTGTCACCTCGCGCGCCCAATCGGTTTTCCCGGTCGATATAACAATCTACAAAAATCGTTTAGCGAGTCGTGGATATTACAACCCGGTAAAGAGAGGCTCTTTTTACCTGACGGATGTAGGGCTTTACGGTCCCAACCATCTGAGTCTCCATATCCCTGTCAAATTTCCAGTCTTCATGGCCTACATCCCCAAAAAAATAAGAGCGGGATGAGTCGGAATGGATCTCGCCATAATATCGGGGGGAGGGGGGATGCGGGAACGAACGCCAACCTTGAGTGCACGGATCGGCACAACTCCTACAATCCCCGGTGTGGAGCGGAACGGCGACGGTCTCGAGCAAATTCGTGATCCGCTCGATGTCTGTCGTTTGAGAGAGGACGAGGCTCTTGAGTTTTCGTAGAGTGCTCGCCATTGCAATGCACCAGGGTAACTGGGGCGCAGCAACCAGCTCGACCCTCCCCCCCGGACCCCGCCGACCGAGACCCGGACCGCCGGTATGAATCACATAGTTCTCCTAAGGGGAAGAATATCTGCCCCGTTCGCATGTTGGCAGACATGTCTGCGCACCACTCCACTGTTGTTTATCAGACACTCTCATCTTCACCTTCCCCTCCGTCCCGTCACACCAGACCCGGATAACGATCATGTATCTATTGACCACTGCTTGCTTTACGGCTGCTCCGCTTGTACAGTCAACTCATGGTGCACGACGCATGACTCACAGGGTGTTTAATCTACGCGTTCATTGGTCGCCACACTGCCACCTGCAAACCACGATGTTTCCCCTCCATGCATAAGAGGGACGGGGGCGTGTTGGACGCCGCCAACGCCACGCCTCCCCAACCCCCATTCGCATCCGCTCAGTTCCTCAGATGTATGTACAAGTCCCGTTCTGCTAGGCCACTTGCGATGACTGAAGTGCTCGAACTATGATAGGAGTTCGAGCCAATCGTACAATTCGAGGTCAGACATCCCCGCGATCTCGGTCACGATGCAGCGATTAAACATCCTCATAGCCCTCCGCCCCCGCGGAAGAGCGTCAGTGCGAGCAAGCATCGGAAGGCTCCTGGCCCACCTATCATGATTGCGTACGTACCGGGAAACCCGCTCACCTGTTAAAACGCCATCCTTACCGCTACCACAGAGTCATGGGCGCAACTGGAAGTGGGAAAACATCCGTGGGTAGAGACACCTTTAGTACCAACGACAGGCAGCTCACCGGCCTGCCTCCAGTTTATAAATCTCGCAAGTCGCTCGAATCTACGGATCGGACTGAGTTTGGTGTCGTGTACGGCCGAGGTCCAACTCGCGGACGAGTTCACTCTCGACGGAAGAAGGGTGATTCTCATCGATACCCCGGGATTCGATGACACTTCGAAGAGCGATACGGATATTCTGAAGATGATCGCAGCTTTCTTGGCTACATCGTAAGTGCACATCGACATTCATCGATTTCCAGCCTTCCGGGCTGAGCCCTTCAACAGATACGAGAAAGGGTCTAAGCTTGCCGGAGTCATCTACGTTCACCGCATCTCCGACAAACGGTTTACCGGGATCACCGGACGAAACTTCAAGATGTTTCGCGAGCTTTGCGGTGACAGGACCCTAAAGAATGTCGTTATCGTCACCAACATGTGGGGCGAGGTCCCTCTCGACGTCGGTGAATCTCGCGAGAACGAGCTCTCCAGCAACTTTTTCAAACCTGTCCTCGACAAGGGCGCACAGATGGTCCGCCACCACAACACGGCCCAATCCGCTCACGACGTCATTCAGATGATTATGAAGAACCGCCCGGTCGTGTTGCAGATCCAACGGGAGCTCGTCGATGAACACAAGGATATCGTCGACACTGCGGCTGGTGAAGCCGTCAACCGGGAACTCAATGAACAGATCAGACGGCATCAGGCTGAGTTGAAGACAGTTCAGCGGGAGATGATGCAAGCGTTGAAGGAGAAGGACGAGGAGACGAGGCAGGAACTGGAGGAAGAAACACGGAAATTGCAAGAACAGATGGAGAAGATCAAGATGGACTCGGAGGGGATGGCTTCCAACTACGCCGCGGAGAAAGGGAGGATGGAAGTCAAGATGAGAAAGATGGAGCAGGAGGCGAAGAGGGAGAGGCAGCGAGCCGAGGCTGAGTATAATCGTCAGATGACCGATCTCAATCGCCGTCTGGAATCGGCGACCAATGCGTCCAAGGCAGAACGAGAGAGGATGCAGTGGGAGATGAGAATGCTGCGGGATCGATTGGACGAGTCCGACGACGACGGTTGGTCCTGTGTGGTCATGTAGATCAGGCCGCTTGATCTTGAGAGTCAGTAGCTTCCCAGTGCGCTTTAGTACTTGGATTCTAATGTACAACATGCTCGGAAACTTTCACTCGGATTTAATCCTCCACTCCGTGTCAACTGGAGCTCTCACATCCCACTCGCTAACCAGAACGGCCTCCTCACCGGGAGAAATGGTCCCATACCAAATGAACTTCCCTCCCTTCTTCCCATTCTTCGTCTGCTCCAGGTCAATGCCCCACTTGGCTTTAAACCCGTCACTCCTCCCGAGATCCACCTCGAAGCCATCCTCAGCCGTGGCGAGTCCTTCCGGCCCCTTCAAGAACACCCTGATCCTCCAGTCGTCGGACGAAGTAACGGGGATGCTGGATCTCTCAACGATGTCAACGGGGTAGTCACCCGTGTGTCGGTTACGGAGTGTAGTCGTGGACACGTACGTAGTCGTCGTGTATTGCTCGACGAACGACGATGGGGCTGACACCCCGGAAGTTTCCGTGAGAGCATTCGAAACCTGGATCGACGTGTCCATCCCGAGGGTACAGCGGAACGTGTCCCCGGTCCCAACACCGAATATCGCCGTTTTGGAGACGTAGGAATCATTTAGGAAGACGCTGAGAGTTCCAGGTAGCAGGTAATACTCGCTAGTATTCTTCACTGAGCACTATATGCCGCAGCACAGTGAGTTGGACGATTGACCAGGACTGACAGCGACGCACCTGCAGATAAGCGAGGGGGGATTTTCGTGGAGTAGTAATGTGAGATATGATCGCTTCCAGGGGAACAATAGCCACGAGGACTTTGTGTGATTCGCCGTCGCTCAAGATGGTCGTCAGTTCGTCAACGGTGTAGTTCACAGCCATAGGACTCTTCGAGATGGCCGCACCACCTTCTGACATTTCCTGGAGAACGGCGGTGGTGGAATCTTCAAAGAGCTCTTCGTACTCTTCGTCGTCGAACTCTGAGGAGGGTGAATCCTCGATAGAGGCCGGAAGCATCACTGTAGTTGACATCCTCGCTGTCTGCTTCGTACGCGTACTGGTTGCAGCTCTCGCTCGCCGGATCGGTGGAGGCGGAGGTGGCTTGAGCTTCGGCTCGATGACGAGGCCGTCGGATGTCGGGATGCCGGCGTTGAGGATATCCGTCTCAGAAGTACTGAGAATAAGCTTTGCATCGTTCCAATCCTCCCCCGTGCCCTGCGTAAGGCTCACCCGATAATGTAAGGAGACGGACGTGGATGGCTTTCCATCCTTCGAATGCGCGTACAAGTCATAAAGTGGACGCCATTTGGCGTCGTCCACACCTATGAAGGGACAAGTCGACACAGTATCCCAACATGACTGAGCAGAGGGACTCACGATAAGTCAACCTCAATTGTGCGGGACCAGCTTCTTCAGCCACAATCGTTACAACCGCCCTCGCGTTGGTATCGCCAGTCTTGGCGTCCCCGAGTCTGTTAATTTTCCGGTCGAGCTCCGCAATCTTAGCGCCCAACTCTCGGACAGCGGCCGCATTGGACAGGGTCTTCTCAAGTAGAGTGTCAGAGAACGAGATGGCGCTGTCAGGGGTGAGGTCCGGAATATTAGCCATGTTCTGCCCGAACCCTTTCAAAATGGCGACCTCCGCCTCCAATGCTTCCTTCTCGTGCGCAAGTTCGCGAACTTGGGACAGCAGGGTGCGGATGGGGTCCGATGTCGAGATATCTGGATATTGGTCGAGAGAGCATGTTGCGACGAGCAAACAGGCGGTACCGAGCCCAGAAACGCGGAAGGATTCGACATCGATGTCGCTGCTTAGGTTCGTAACCTCTATCACGTTGTACCCTTCCTAAACGCACGAAGATGACCTGAACATGGCGAGGTGAAGAGCGATATGGAGGTGCTGGCGTACCTCGAGGACTAGATCAAGTTTTCGGATGACTTGGGCTCCAGACGGGCGGTGGACGGTTACGGTGTCGATTGGGAGGTTGGATCCTTCGAAGGACCATTTTGTGGTCGCTGGGGATACGACCATGGCGGAGATCTAGGGAGATGTTCCTTGTCCTTGGAATACCTCCGGTCACCTAATGACAGCACTCCGAAGGTGCCGATCATGATACAGGCGCCCTGTGCTCATGGTGAGGCGAAGGCACAGAGTGCGAGAACTCTTGTCGTTGTAGGAGCAACGTCCGTCATGATGACAGAAATTATTACACTTCGCGTACGGGACGAAATATAACTTCATTTGTGCACACAGAAAACCTTGCGCATCAGTCGGGTTTCGTCCCGTTGCGCTCTGGGGACTCC
>Ga0307517_10010853_pt1 | contig 12695 bp, 16 predicted proteins | sample 23_EM_MG_FD_194515 | JGI IMG/M metagenome (GOLD analysis project Ga0307517, IMG submission 194515) | Populus trichocarpa ectomycorrhiza microbial communities from riparian zone in the Pacific Northwest, United States - 23_EM | ecosystem: Host-associated > Plants > Roots > Unclassified | place...
TTTTGTGGGTGCGTCCCCCCCCCCCCCCCCCCCCCCCCCCCGGGAGAAATGAGGCATCCTTAGAAAGAATGCAAGTACGGAGGGGGAAAAGAAAAAGAAAGGAGAGGAAAAGAATAAAAGACCTCCACAAAACACTAGAACAAGCAGAAGACTATAGTGAGATAACCCACATGGGAAGTAGGGAGGCTTGAGGTCTCGAGTGGGGCTTTGGTAGCCGTATCGTACCAGAGGAACAAGCGCACAAAGCACTGATTCTGTTTTAAACCACTGAGAATCTCTCATTAAACACCTAAGGAGTAAGAAACACATCTGTTGAAATCTATGATACCAGCAGCTCGGGGAGAGACACACTAAAATCCCGAAATCGGGCTTCCAGTAGGATAAATATTAGTTCCCCGGTTTTCATTTCATGAAATACCTAGCTGGCGCAGTGGTTAACACTCCTGCGCAATTAGCGGGAGCTCAGGAGTTCAATCCATGCTGACAATCAGTTATTATTGAACGATCCGTCATGTAGGGCAGGAGAATTAAAAAATCCTGGCCTATGGGAACTGGGAGATTGAAGAACTTAGCCCTCATCAATAGGGCTGTGGGGTTTAACAATCCTGCTACGAGGTGGTAGAATCCGACTCTAGACCTTAAAGGTTGGCGATCGGCGGGTAGCAGAAGCGAATGGGAGGGGGGCTTGCAAAGAAAGAAATAGGAAAAAAAAAAAAAAGTAAGAATAAAAAAAAGAAAAAAATTTCTTTTACCCTGGGAAGGTAGCTGTTCCCCCTCTCCGTATTTATTGCCTTGTATGCATAGCTTTTTTTCTTAGTAAAGAGAGGTAGTGCTAGTCCCCCTGTACTAAAAGTATCGCTACAATAGTCTCACCTCCTTTTCTGGAGGCCCACGAGGTTGCTGCATTACCCGCAATATCGATTGTGCTGAGATGCCATTTCTTCATCTCTAATAAAGCAACTGCTATCTCGACAATCCCAAAGTATGTAGTGCGATGGAGCCCGGTAAACCCCTTGGGGTTTTGTCGAAAAAGCTCGTCCAAATTATCATTGCCCTAGGATAAGAGTATCCTAGAGGATACATGCTTATCGAGTCCATCGAGAAGTTTCAGTGCGAGTGTGCTCACACTTTCCGTGGTTTGCCTTGTAGTGTGTGTTCCCCGGTAATAAGAGGTATATTTAAGCAACGGTGCCTCAGGGCGGGGCAAATCACCCATGGGCGAAAGGTCTCTAAGACACTGAAAATTGAGGTACGTTAAACAAGCCTCGGCAATCATCGCGTGAGGGCTGTGAAAAAGATCGGTATTCTCAGATAGATACTCTTGAAGGGTATAGTGGACGAGACGGACAGTGTAGGTGGACGCTTCAACTATTACAAGCCCCGAAGAGTGCCAGGGCAGTGCCTCTCTCACAAGAATGTTTCGAGAATTCAGGTCTGTAGGCCCCACCTCTACCCCCAGGGCATGGCATAACTCGTTGGTATTTAATGGTTGCTCCGAATGTGATATTCACATTAACTTGTCCATGCGGAGTCTCGATTTACTCCCTTTTTGCCCTTTTATTCGTTCTAGGGTAGCCGAGTACGTCTCTTGAAGGTCATTCCCTTGGATCATCTTGTCGAGCCCTTTCTTTCTCTGGTGGGTTGTAGCCTCCCCCAGGACCGCATCGATATTCAGGGAAGCAAGAAGAAATCTACAGTATATTCTATTGTTAACCAATGTCCGACCAGGACTGGGTCGTCCCTATCCACATTTGAGGAATCTTTCTCGGAATTACTCGCGCAATCTCAGCCCTCAAATCATCGGCAATGGCGCCGGGTGTGGTATCCCGGCCTAATCTCGTCTCCAGATATCTCTCGATATCCCCAATGGTAAGAGTGATGGCTATCATGATCGCCTTAGTGAAATATCTCCTAATCTCGTCCCGAATGGGAGGTCCACCCCCGAGGAACACCCATGTGGTCGGCGAAGCCCTTACAATTTTTTGAGGTGACTCTAGGAGCTCTTGTCGATCCTTCGGAAGGTCGGAAGGCATTCATCTAACCATCAATACAGATGAACACTTCCGGGAGGGACGCGATCGTCGTATTTAGTATCTTCACCAAGTCCGAGAGTCGCACAGCCCATCCGCCAAACCCCCTTTTCCCCTCGAGAAAAACCTGCAGCACGGGATCCGGGGATCCATCTCTCTGAAAGCTGCTGGAGGATACCACCCAACATGTTCGTGGTGGACTGCTACTTCTGTGCAAGGTAATGGCAATACAGACCCCTGACACACAATATCTCTATTAGGAACTTGATCGCACAACCAGTCAATAACTAAGGAGCTAACCTAATATTGCTAGCCATCAGGGATATCCACTTGTTCAAGAGAGGTCCCCCGCTCACCTGATATGTGTCTTCCTTATACATGGGTGGCCGTAGCAGAATAAAACAATCTGTTCGGCTACCACTTGGCTCCCGCTCAACATCAGAAACCTCTTCTTTTCCAGCAGCCAACTCCCCATACCACCCCGGTTAGCTTGCTCACTTTGATATCTGTATCGAGGCGCTAGTGGTGAAAGTCACTGCTTAATCTGGTGGTCTTCGTCGTCTGTTTTGTTCGCAGTGATAGTCTTGTTGTCGCAATTCGTTAAATTCCGACAATTGATATTACCGGAACCAAATGATTGCATATTTATTATTCGTTCCATGGTGTGCTTTTGTGGGTGCTTCGTTCTACTGTGGATGTGATTCCGGGATAATTAATGGGGCCAAATGGGTCTCTGAGCTTTCCAGGCTCAAGGAAAGGGGGGGGGGTCATTTGGCTTGCCTTTTTTTCGGTAGCGCTTTCCAATCCTTTCGGTGCCGGGAAGACACCGCAACGGGGAAGGCACCTAGGGAGTTGGAAAACCGACAGGAGGAATCAGAGATTGTAGGATAGTGCTATGTGTGGTACCGTATTGTGCCCTCTTGTTGAGGGGGATAAATCGCGTAACGGTCAAATCGTCGAACTAGACTAGGGCTAAACTATAATGGACTGGTCAAAGCTGCCCCTGAGCGAGGTCTGTCCATTGAGTTTTAAATATCCAAGAAGAGTTGAGCTTTTATTTTACCGGGATTCTTGGTAATTCTAAAGAGCTTGGTTTTCCTGGCGTTTGTGAAATATTAGGGATGTCAGGAGGATCCTGCGTTCAGTGCAGTACTCGCAAGCTCTAGTGCCCGTATTCCGACTCTTGAACCTAGGCCGATTACATGCCGGTGGTATTGTGTACTATAGTTACTAGATCCTTCCTTACCCAGAACCGCCCACGAACTAACATATTCGACAACATAGCGAGCGCCCCTCATAGCGAACCAGACGAAGATATGAGCAATACAATTGGCTGAAATTCAGTCGAAATTGTAACTGTGGCTATGATTTGGGTGCATTGTCCACTATGACGGGTGCTCGATATGCTGTGGAATAGGTTATATGATATCTCTTTCTTTTTTTGTCTACTCGAGTATACGGGTATATATAAGTTCATTTGGGATAGGCTGTCTAATTGCTAGTATTATACTATTATTATAAATAATAATACTAATAATATTATGATAATAATAATATCATACAGTGTTAGGGTTAGTTTCGGCTTAAGGGTTTTGGTCAACTGTGATTTGTTAGTCATGGTCATGATTTTGCTCTACCCCTCGGGCCGGTGGGCTAGGCTAGGCTTTAGCAACCTGAGCCCATCGGCTGGGGGGGGCAGGACTAGCCCGGCCAATGGCAAGCACTGCTTCAACAATGTGAACGTCCTGTCTCAAACTTCTTCTGTTCGTAACACAGGGCGCAGTGGGCTCCCTCCACTCCACATCCTGCAAACCTTAAAGGATAAAAAAACCCCGGGTCCATCGCACTGTTCCTAACTTTATCTTTCTATTGCGCCTTAAATTAGGTTACCAAAACTGCAAATTCCCACCCATCCAACAACGGGCGGGGGATTGCTTCTAATTGCTTGGCACAATACTTTGTGTCTTTCTTCTTCTCCGATCTTACCCCACTTGCAACCGCGCCAACCGCGCCAACCTGCATTACCTCTACACCTCTGCGATGTCGAGGCCCACAGAGAGCGAGACGGCGGCGGCGAGCGGACCAAATTGGTCAGGAATGGTCAGGGAGCAAACTTCCTCCTCACCCTCCAATAGATCCTCGGAATCCCCAAGTTCGGGAGAGACCTTTCGTGCGGGCGGCCGGACGGGGAATACGGTCCCGCAAACCCTGGAGCAGGCTTATGAACGACCACTCGACTTTCTTCACTTGTTCTCGCTTGTACGTAGGGTATGGCCAAGGAACGACGAGTTTCATGTCATTGGCATATCGCTGGAGAGACTGGACAATTTGGGTGAGGGGTTGTCCTTTAAGGTTTCGCTACATCCAGTTCAAGAAACGTTTCGGGACTTTATAAATGAGAGCGCTGGGTACGATGTGGGCGATAAGTATGTAATAAAGGGATTGAAGTTTGTTGATGACTATAACAATAATATCGCGAAGAAAAGCTTGTATAATGCTTCGCTAAGGGAGATCCGAGCCCTCACGCATCCGCCACTACGATCTCATCCAAACATTATCACGCTTTTAGGGGTTGGATGGGAGCCAGACCTTAATCACTATGACGTCGCCTGGCCGGTACTTATGCTGGAATACTCCGAAGAAGGCACACTAAGGGACTATCAGAGGGAAAGGCCGGGGATGGAGTTTTTGGAGAAAATGCAATTCTGTGAAGACGTTGGAAGGGCATTATTGGCTATTCACGGAAGTGGTATAGTCCATGGGGATGTCAAGTGTGAGAATGTACTCGTTTTCTGGTTAGCTGAGAAGGGACGGATGGTTGGAAAGATTGGGGACTTTGGATCTTCTGTTTTGGATTTCAGGGAAGACGAGCATAGGAGTTTACCAGCGCACACGATTCCCTGGAACGCACCCGAATATGACAAGGATATCCCAAGGGAGCACCTGAAATTTACGGATATCTATAGTTTTGGGATGTTAATATTCCGTGTCATGCTTGGCGGCATCAATCCGTTCGAGATTGCTCCATTCAAGTCTGATGAGGCAGATATTGAACCACGATCACAAGAACTCAAGAAGGACCCGGAGTTTCTATCACTAGTGGCAATGATGTTATGCGAGCGCTGCAATGCTTCAGAAGCCGGGACTGTTTGCGAGGTGCTGGAATTCACTCTTCAATACCTATCGACCCAACGGAGTCTTGAGAGTGCGGTGGCGAAGCTTTGCGAGTTTACCGGGGGTACAGAAGATATCCCTCCAGCCGCCCAGTTAGAAGAATTTGATTATGAAGATGTCAGTCTTATCTGTGCCCCATCATCCTGTAGTACGCTAACCTTACTAGATCGTTTTTGACGCCAGATGCATGAAAGAGAATAGTTTTTGCGTGCGAGCTTCTATCATTCACGCTTTAGAAGCAGTTGCTTCTAGTAACTCGGTTCACGCGCACCAAGCCAGCTTGCAGCTATTGCAACTACTTGCCAATCGTTGTGGCACGGGAATTGCTGGTGCCTCTGATATGGCACTAAGATGGCTAACGCGCTACGCGAACAGTGGGGGGTACGATGAGATAGGGCACTTAATTTGTAGATTCTATGATGCTTTGGGTGTTGAGCTTGATGAAGAGATTCCGTTCGAAGCCTTGCTACGACGAGGGGCGCTAAAAGGATCACATACGGCATTTGAAGACCTAAGAAAGTACTACCCCGACGCTTGCGACGAGACTCTTGCGCTGTTCCGTGAATCTGGAGGGGCTAGGGGCATGTCACAGCGGTCTGCGATGTTCCCATGGGTAGATGTAAGCAGTCTGGAAGGAATAGGGAAGGCGATTGAGGACTCCCCTGGTGTTGAGCTGTGCGATATTTATGTCTCAGAAGACGAGGACACATTGTTGCATTGCGCTGCTCGGTCTGGCTATCTAGAAATTGTCAAAGATCTCATAAACCTGGGTATAGGAGTCAATGTTATCAACCGCCTGGGGGAGACACCTCTGCTAGAAGCCAGCAGGGCAGGGCATTATGAAGTTTCTATGTGTCTCATGGAAGCAGGAGCCAAGGCGGACAAAACGAGTATTTTCGGGGAAGGCCCTATCCATTTCCTCCCATTTTTCGATGAGCAACACATCGACACCATTTCTGAGTTGATGGTTAGGAACGGCGCAGACGTAAACCAATGGGCAACGGAAAATCCACGGGAGGGCAACCACGGATTTTGGGGCCACACTCCGTTGGATTATGCAGTCGTGAGAAATCACATAGCTAGTATCAGAGCCCTTCTCCGTCTGGGCGCTGACCCGTATGTCGAAGGCGAGGGCCAGGGCGGGTCGGCTATTCGTTGTGCATGCGCATTTGGCCGTGCCGAAGCGTTAGATATGATGGCAGCAGCATCGAGTCGTGGAATTTCCTCGGAAGACTCTGTGCCTGAGTCACTGGAAGTGACAGCACTTAGTCCTACAGCCCGTCTGGAAAATATTAAGGAACATGGGGGAAACTATGAGAATGCCAAGATAGCCACGCTTAAAGTTCTGCGTAAATACAAGGCTATCAATTATCGCAATTCAGGATGTGGCAGACAAAATACAGTGCTCCACTATGCTGTTCTGGTAGGCTACCCGAGGGTAGTGAACTACCTTCTGAGCCACACACCCTCGAAACAATATATCGATACCCGCCGTTATAACAGAACCCCACTATTCGACGTGATCAACAAGGGATATAGGGACGTGTTCGAAGTCCTTCTCGATCATGGAGTAGACATACACCTAACATTTCCGACTTGGGCCAATAGAAACTACCTCCACATCTGTGCGCTTGTAGGTCATCGGGATTTGTTCTTTCCAGAACTGTTGTTGAAGCGTGGAGTGCAGGTGGATCGGGTATGTGAGAATGGAACAACACCATTTTGCTTAGCCGTCGCTCAATGCAACTACCCAGTCGCCGATCTCCTCCTTCAATACGGGGCGGATCGGGACTGCCTCATCGAGGGCAGTACTATCTTGGCTCGATGCTTGCAGATTCCTCTACCACTAAAGGGTATAAAATATTTGATGACATGCAAGTCAAACCCGGAAAGGCCGCCCCCCTCATTCATTTGCTCCCCGGGCACCGGCGAGAACGTTTTCCATTTCATTGTTGCAGCGGGTGTAGACGCGGAAAACGCCCCAGTTGAAACGAGGAGTATCTTTCAATATTTTCAAGAACTGTGGCCAGGGAAAGATCACATAAATGCCTGTTCTAGAATGGGCAACTCCCCATTGTTTACTGCAGTGAAATACCCTAAGGTAGATCTTATCAATATGATGATCGCGGCAGGCGCAGACCCAAATTTAAGCCTACAGCCGCCCCTCTATATTGCGTATTTGAAGCAAAATTGGGCCAATGAACAAATCCGAAAGGTCGGCGGAAGGTGGATGACTAGACGAATTAAAAAGATAGCTGATGCCGTTGTCATGATTCTTGAGAGGGAAGGTGCAAGGGTAGATCTAAACCCGCGTACCGGTAGTCCCAGGGGGTTCAACAGGCGCAGAGTGTTGGCGAGAATGACAACTGAGGTATGTCGCCGCTTGTAAAAAGTGACCATTCAACTCACTGTTTGATAGGATTTAGAGGAGGGTTGCAGGATGATTTCATCTGGGCTTAGAGATATTGAAGCTGGAGTGACTGAAAGATACGGCGCCGGCGCGGATATACGTATTTTCTCGGAGATTCTTCTATTAAAGTCTGGGGCTAGCGTGGTGAGAGCAACCCTTCCACCACTTCAAAGAGGGTCGAGTGGCCAGCCCAACGATATGGTAACCATGGCGATTAAGCCCCAGGTTGGAATTATGCTAAATTAATCCAGGCTCCATCGGACTGAACTGCTGAGGCTTCGGGCGGAAACCAGCCCCAAAGCCAGCCACCGAGCACCGAGGGGAACGCGCCACCAAACTGGGGAGAAAGGGGTGAGAGATGGAAGGGGCAGTTGAAAGGGGTTTCAGGAACGGCGGTGGGAGGCATCACCGGTGTATAGCTACCGAAGGCCGGATCCGAGGAGTCCTCGTCAAGAGGCTCAGAGATGCCCGTCGATCCTGGACGGGGTATATCTCGGTTGTCTTCATCGAGCACTGACTCACACCCACCAGCTTGCGGATCACACCTAAGAAAGCCAGAGGTGTCTACTAATACGCGGAGGGGAATCTCTCCATTGTCTCCTTCAGGGAACTCCCCTTCGGTGCGGACTTATAGACCCCCTAGTTCACAGCACGATATACCACGACCATCCCCTTCGAATACAGACTCAGCGGGGCCATCTTACCGGCCACCACCTAGACGCTCAAAGGGTCCCGCACGCGGATCCCCGCCTCCTTCACTACTTGATACCCCTGTACCAGGTTTACTTTTCCCAAGCTCGCAGGACATCCTCTTGTTTGCCCATGGGGATACCTCCCAGTTGTCACAATTAACAAATTCCCCCATACTAGGGAATCACCGCCCACCGCCCCCTTCGAATACAACCTCAATGGGGCCATCTACCGGCTACCACCCAGACACACAAATGGTCCCGCTCACAGATCACCACCTCCTTCCCTACTCGATGCTCCTGTACCAAGTTCACATTCCCCAAGCTCCCTAGACATCCTCTTACCTACCCATGGGGATACCCCCCAGTTGTCACAATTAACTAGTTCCCCGTAATAGGGAATTATGGGTCGTCACCCCCATGACTAGTGATGGGCACGATCATGCTCGATCATAAATTTTTGGTGTGCTCGAGCACGATTTATGCTCGAGCATGGGCTAAATTTTCTGCTCGATCATGATCGTGCCCATCACTACCCATGACCCGTCCCAGCGCCGCGGTACCCTCCGAGTGAAGCATCCTCTTCATCTGGCCCTAAGGAATGACCACGCCTACTCTTATCCGTGAGACACAACTTACCTTTGCAACCCCTCCACCTCAAGCTCCACTCCAATCCCTCCAACCCTTCTCCCCTCCTCAAGGCATGTCCCAGCTCTCACCATCCCTCCAGCCAACCCCACACGCTCGCCACCGAAACAGTCCTTCCTCCTTCCCCTGGCACATCCCCTGGACTATCCCCCACCAAAAGTCTTCTCACGAAATCCTCGACTCCCATTGATTACAGCCTTAGTTGATTACAGTCTTAGTCATGTCATTCCGCTACACAATTTAAGGATTTGCCTAGAGAATCATCTTTGTGTGCCGAATCTCAGATCTCAAGTGGGATCCTGCGGCCCCATTGAGCAGCGGTTTGGGGTGTTGCAATCGGGGGTCAACAAGACGCTCAAGGGGGTTTCTATTATTATAAATTTGAAACTTATGGTGGAGATGGATGGGAAATGGGGAACCAGGACCATGCTCAAGGTTCTGATGAATGAAGATGGAGAAAGTTCAGGTGGTGATGGATGGTTGGCAACCGAGGGGGCAGGATAGGAGGACTTGGAGAAGATTGAGGCAGGTATAATGTTTCCTCAGGAGACTCGGGCAGGTTAACGGGGGCTGTTTGTTTTGGGTAGAATGGAGGGCAATTGATGGATAGCCATGAGTAAATTTAGTTAGGATATGGTTAGGTTGGATTGTCGTGCTTGGTTTTGGGTGCCAACTTTACGCCAGTGCTGGTCATGAATTGGAGATACTTTTGCTTATTTACTGCTTCTTTTTTCCCTTTTACTTCGCGTGATAGTTTACTAATATCCACCTAGTGCTTGCCATAGGTTAGGCTAGGTGGTGAGTTTTGGAGTCGCTTCTATGGCTAGTAGGCCTTCATTGTGTGAATCCGTGCCCTAAGGCGGGAAAAAAACAATTGATATTAACATAGGGTTAAGGCTTTTGTTAAAGAAGGATCGTCATGTATCATATCAAAAGTGAATTATGAAAATTCTGAGTTCACAACGATTGGCTATTACTAGTAGAATTATCTACTGTTTATTGCGTCAAGTCCAAGTCCAGCGTTCCCAAGCGTCCAGTGTAGCCAGGCTTGAGATCAAGGCCTGAGCTTTAGTGGGCGATGGGCGATATTCCAGCTTTCAAGACCTATCTAAGCTTGCCCAGCCGGAATGCTGGTATATTCAGACCTTCGAGTGATAATGTGTGATTAGGGTTGAAAAGCAGCCTCTTTCCGCCCTAGTGTTAATACACAGAATGCCATTTCTGCGTATTAAGGCTAGGGATAAACCACCGGAAGCCAGTGGATAACCAAGTCCGGGTGTGGTTTTGTTGCTGGAAAGCCTTGTTCAACCTTAACCAAATGTACAGATATTGTGTTCATATTTTGGATGAATGTAAGGGGAATATAATGTGAAGGGCAGACTATTCTATATTTATTTAGGAAACAGATTGAGTGATAGAGGAAAACCGGAAACTACCCTATCTCACTCAACCAGGATATCAGAGACGTGTCATAGCTTTCTTGCTTTCTTTCTCTTGCTGAAATAAGAAGCCGATATCGGCAGGTATCTTCAAATGCCCATTGGTGCCTTAAGATATCTTGCTGGATCTTCATATATTTGCGGGCATCTGGGTATCATGGACGTCTATAAACATAGTATTTACTAATCTGGTGGCATATTCCGCAAGCCTGCTGGCGCCGTGAGGCATTCCCATAGCTTACGGACCTCCCAAAAGCCCAGTATGAAAGGTCCAGGTGAGACTCACTTTGACCTAGCCTGGCCGGACTGTTCATCTGCCGGCTATCTGCAGACCGGCCTGATCGCTTGTGAATGCTATACAAGTCTGGCGTGGTACCCGGGGGCTTTTTATTATTAAACTTAAATATAATACTCTGTATAAATAAGGTGGTGAAGCTATCTATATAAGGCATTGGGACTTGCCTATCCAATTTCTGATATTATTAGTATACAGTATTAGGATTCGGAGCTTCTGCTCAAGGGGTTTGGTCAACACCGATTCTTCAGTCATAGTCATAATTTCGTTCTTACCCGTGAACCAGTGGGCAGGGCCAGCATATATAGTACTCCAAAGCCCCTCACACCCTATCCATTCTGTTTCCCTTTCACCATCGCAGCCCCTCTCCTCCGATGCCCTGCCCCGCCTCGTAGTAGCGATCGGCCCCTTCATAATTATTTCCTCCTTAATTGTTCTCTATTTTCTCGCTGTCGTTAGTCCCTCACCACCAACCATTTTATTACTATCGGTATTTAGATCATTATTGTATTATGCATCCGGGGTGGGGATGGGAATTAGTGCAGTGAGTGAGTTTGTGGCGTATTATCCAGACTTTCCTTTTCATTCTTGGCTTTGTCAAATTTTTCTTCCATCCCGCCCCCTTTCCTTAATTGCAGCACAGCTGATCGATCTCCTTTCATTAGATGGCTTATGAATTCTGTATTCCAATTTATCAAGTGATGGGATATTTGTTTTCCTTCCGTCTAACATCTCGGCCCAAGAACAGAGAGACATCCCTAGTGTTGAAACTGACTGCGGCTGGCCCTAGTGTTTCTCGCTCTCACTGGAACCGTCTAGTGTTTTGAAAAGTCTTTTCTGTGTTTGACTAGTTTAGCAGAAACATGAGATGTCGGATATAAAACAGACTAGCACTAGCTATCAACTATGGGACTCAATTAGTATGGAAATTGTTTGAGATGTGAGACAGTGGAGGATTTCCTACATTTCCTCTTCGCCTTTCCTTTTCTGTCTCTCTGATTCTGGCTGATTCTGTCTCTATAAGAGACTCTATTGTTCCTATTTCTTTTCCGCCATCGCTCTCTCATATCATCATCTTTCTTTCACTCGTTAGATACGAATCAATTCTTTTCGCGCGCTCTGTTGCTCTCATACCGAAGTGAATAAACCGATAACGTAAATCACCGGTTTCCGGGACAACACCGTGCACCGGGACAGAGTGAGACTGAATAGGAGTAGAAGACAAATTCAATTGTAACTAATCGAGGAAAAATCATAAAAATAATCCAAAACCAGCATGAGAAAGGGAAAATGCAGCATGATCGGGAGGGAGAATGGTGGAAAGAAGAGGGGAAAACTGGATTTTTAAATAAGTTAGCTATGCTTCAAGCAATGATAATAGAGGGGGGTAAAGCAAACCAAAGAAAAAGCTAAAAATGACCAAGAGGCTACCGCTTGGACTGAAGCTTCATATAAAGGGGGCGGTCAGGCATATAGAAGCGGGTGATAGTGGGTGTAAAGGGAGTATCGGAGGAGCGACGATGGCGGCGACCCGGTCGGCTATTTTGGCGAGGATTCCACAAGGCTTCTGAGGTTGTGACCCCATCATCACCGGATTCTGACAGGTCTGAGAATTCAATAACCTCCGGAAGGGAAGCAATATGAACATGCTGAGGAGGAATATCGGGGGTATAGGGACATCAGCAAAAAGGTGGCCTGCGTCAGATACAGTAGTGTTGCGTCCTGACTCTTCCCGCCTGGACCTTGCGTCCTGTGCGTCCTGTACCCATACGCCATATCTTGTTGCGTCAAGTGCGTCCGGAGACCCTTGCCTCCACTGGGTTCCGTCCGGACACATCCAACCAAGCAACCCTGCCTCCCATGCATCCTGACTTAAACCTCACCACCATCGCACATCAGGATTCACCACTACCCCTGATTCTCCTTTCAGCCTTCTTTGTCTTCTAGCCCGGATGTGAGCAAGGAGTATTTCTTGGCAAAGAAAATATAGTTAGTGCTGGCGCCTGGTGA